>Ga0228674_1000472_pt1 | contig 27945 bp, 20 predicted proteins | sample 1D_rmetaG_FD_189054 | JGI IMG/M metagenome (GOLD analysis project Ga0228674, IMG submission 189054) | Seawater microbial communities from Monterey Bay, California, United States - 1D_r | ecosystem: Environmental > Aquatic > Marine > Coastal | place: USA: California | collected 2016-09-26
AAACTTTTAAAAGTTGATATAATACTATTTTTTTTGATTGGTCGTACAATCATCGTACATATTTAAATATAAAAAAACCTCAACTTATTGTAAATCAATAAGATGAGATTTTTAATCGTGGAGCCAAGAGGAGTAAAATCGAACTATTTTTGGGAGGATTTATTAGAATTATTAATTGAATCTACATAAAAAATCATAATTTTAGTACTTGATCTCATTGTCTATATTAAAAGCCTAATTGTTTAAAAACTAATGATACATTTTTTTGGATATTTTAAAGAAACCAACCATATTGGAATTAGTTCTGTAGGGTTTGAAAAGGCAGCTATTTTTTTAAGAAATAGAGATTTTAAAATCGTTGAACTTATAGGTTTAAAGGATAATAAAGAGGTGAATTTGCTTTATGAAAATGAGGAGCCTCTTTGGATAACACAAGATCATCACATACACATACATTCTCTACTTAAAGAAAATGAGTATACACTATTTACTCATGTTAAAATAGAATTGGCTGACGGTGGAGATATCAATTACAGTGCAGCTTCATTATATGTTAAATTTCCAGATGGAGAAGACATTAAATCAAAAACTATAATGCTATTGGAAACTATGGGGTATTATGCAGGTGAAAAGATTTTTGATTTTTGTACTGAAAATCCAGATATGCATTTGTTAGAATTTGTCTTAGGAATGGAACCTGAGGATATTACTGATGAATTTGAAAGAATGAAATCTCATACAGAATATATTGATCGGGAGGGGTATCTTTTAGATTAAGTTTGTTAGTAATATTTATTTTTTAATTTACGTCTTAACTTAACAATCCAAAGTAACATAAGTATAAAAATTATGGGTTCTATGATTACAAAAATCCAAATATTAATTTCTTTATAGCTTAACCCAACAAAATTGCCAAGCCATCTTAAGAATTCTACACAAGCATCGAATAGATTATCCATAAATTTATTAATTATTTTTTGGTGAAATCATAAGATTCAATTTTCTCTGAAATACACTTGAAATAGATAGCTACCTCCTTATTATTTTTAGGAATATTCCAAAAATCTTTAAGGATTGGTTTTTCGTTTATGACTAAAACATTGTCCTCCCCAAATTCAAAAGACCCTTTATGTTCTGTGTTAAGCTTTTCAATCAGTAAATGACGATATTTAAATTTTTTGATGAGTCTATTAAAACCTTTTTCTTGTTCAACAGCATTTACTTCCCTTCCATATTCATCATAAATAAAATAGCCTTCACCAAAAACATGAGATAAATTTCCGGCAGTTTTGTTTAGATGCAATCTATTTTCAAAAGATAATTTCATTTTTAAATTACGCATAAGTAAATTTCAATCAACTATATAACTAATTTTAATAGAGGTGGTTTTTTTCTTTAGCGCTAATTTATTTGATATAAATCGACATGGGATTCTTCAAATAAAACATCACATTGTTCACCTTCAATTTCTGGACAATAACTTACTTTTAAACTTACATTAAATTCTATTCCCTTTTTTATTTTAACGTCAACGGTTCTGTCAAAAATGAAATTTGTAGGTACATTATTATAATTTCTGTGGGTTTCTCTATACAGCTCAAAAGTCTTTTCAAATAAAGGCTCTAGGAAGTTATGATCTTCGATAGAATGAATTTTATATGCCATTACAGTTTGTCCTCCAGGATATCCAAAACGATAATAGGTATTTAAATATTCTTTATCTTTTATTTTGATAAGTTTATAATTCACAACATTTCCCCATTGACCCCCAAAAATTGTGTCTGATAAGCTGCCTTTTTCTACGACTAAACTTCCGTAACAGTTTCTGCAATATTTGCTTTCAATTTCTTTGAAACTTATTTTAGATTCTTGCTGAGCACAAGCAAAAGAGATACTGAAAAATAATATTATAATTAGATTGTAGACTTTCATTTTGTATTCATTTTTCATTGTTTTTTATCCTATAATATTTAATAGAATGTGAGCTTACATTAATGTTAAAATATTTACGATTCCATGAAGCATATTCTTGTTTCTATCCCATTTTTTTTATGGTATTCTATTATACATGAATAGGGCAATTAAAGCTTTTGATAAACTTTCTAGTGTAAGTATAAATCTCTTTTGTTGATGGTTTTTATTTTTGAGTCCTAAATATAATTAACAATTTAAAGACTAGTCGATTAATTCTTTTCTTATATCCTTAATTAGGTTGTCAAAGTCTTTTGATTTATTGATTATTACATTTTTATTAACCTGAACTCTTACATCACCAAGAACATCCATTTTTAATTTTGATATCCCGTGGTTATTTCTAATTTCATTATATTTAGATAAGTCTTGGGTCCCCTTTCTAAATTCAAATGCTAAATTTTTAGCAAAAAGAAGATTTTTCTTTACGTATTCGACAGAAATTTCTTTTAATTCGATTAGTGGCCTTTCTATGGTACAGACAGCATAGTTCGATTCATTCAACATGGCTTTATTAGCTTGACTTGGTGCAAATAAGAAAGGGTAGTTACTATTATTTTTGAATGATTTTACTTCAAGTAAATAAAACTTGTCATTATTTGATATTTTTAAATCAAATGCTCCTATACTGATTTTTTCAACTTTGAATTCTGTTAAAGTATTTTTTATTGCCTCTTCAACTCTTTCCCCAACTTTATATAAAGCCTCTCTATTACGCATTTCTTCTCTTAAATCTAAAGCTCTTTCCTTCAATAATTCTGTTGAGCCAAGTTCAGTGATAATATCTATTAACTCTGATAAATCTTCTGGTGGAACATTAGAATCTTGAATTTTAGATAAAAGTTTAACGTTTTTTTCATCTTGTAGCATTTTAATAGCGGATATGCCAACATTTGAATTACCAACTGTAAGTTTAAAAAATAAAGACCCTGATTCAGCAATAAAGCTACCTAGATACGTATTAGCTAATATTTTATTCTTGCTATTTTCTATCCATTCGATTAAATCCAATATTGGGTTTTTATAATTATCTAATATTCCTTCACCTGGGTTATTATTATCGTCATTTTTAATTGCAACAATATTTTTTTCAATACTTTGACTTAACTCTTCAAATTTACGTTTGTCGCTAAAGTCAATGTGAATTCCATCATGAACTAAAAAACCTTTCCAATCCTCTTGATTATTTAGGTTGAACAATATATCTACTAATTCATCATCCAAAGGAGTTTCTTCTGTTCCAAAAGATTTGACATTTTCATAAGTAATGAACTCTTTATATCTGTTTGGAATAATTTTATAGTTTTTTTCAAGTAAAGTTTTAAATTCACTGTTAGATTGTATCAGCTTAAGATATTTATTTAACCAAAAAAGTGAATCTTCTTCTGTCTTTTCCAATCTTTCTTGCAAACCACTGAGCTCACCTAAAGATTGGATTTCTTTATGGACTATTTCTATATACAATTTCTTTGTTGTAGAGAAATTGAAAGGGGTTAGATTCTCAATATTTTTTACGATATCATCAGTTTTGAATAAAGCTTTTCCAAAGTCGAATAGTTTATGTTGAAAGCTATCAGCAGAAGAATTAATAGCTTGTAACTTTAAAATATCTGTTAATATTTCTCTTGCATTGCTTCTTTGTAAAAAAGTTGATCTATACTCATTAAATTCCCAATGTTTTTCTTTTAATAATTCATTTATGATTAAAGAGATATCTGAACATTCTTTTTTATCAATGTTAAGTTTAATTTTAACTTCTCTATCTATTAAATCATTTCTCCAATTTTCACCGAGTTTTGTTAAAACATCTAATAGTTCATCAGGAATAGGGTTATGAGGATCTTCTAAATAAAGTTCGTTTAATTTTTTAAAAACACCATACTGGTTGGGTATCAAAGCGTATTTTGATAATAGATCTATTTGTTGAGTTTTTATTAGATAATCATAAAGGCCGTTTAACCATAAATTCAATACTCCAATATTTACTATTTCTGAATTGTTTAATAGACCTTCTTTATCTTTAAAATCATTAATAATCTGAGCTAAATTTTCTGCATTTTTTGTAAGATTTACACCCCAATTTTCTCTTTGCTCTTTATCGCTTCTGGGGCCTAATATTTTTAGCCAATCAAAATATTTATTTTTTTTGGGAATTCTTTTAGAGGAGAAAATAGGTTTTGATAATTCGTAGAACTCTTCTTTAAACTCTTTTGAATCACCATCCTCAGGAATAACAGCATTTTTCAAAAAAATTATAACACCTTCCTCTGTTTCAAATAATGGTAATTCAATTAATTGTTTTCTCCAATTAGTTTGTATTTCTGTAAACCAATTTTTAGAAAAGTTTTCCCATTTTAGTTCTGGTCTTATTGTATAAGCACAAATATGTCTGTTGATTGCGTTGTTATCTATTAACCATTGAGTAAATTCTTGTGAAATAGAAATGGCATTTTCTATAGATTTCCTGTTCTCAATTGCTTCGTTGCCTTCTTCTGAGTGTAATGAAATACTATCCCTTCTTTCTGTTGGGTTAAAGGTATGCCCATTTAAAATATATGGAAAATGAAATTTTTCTGAACCTATTAATGGAAAATCTCTAAACAAGTTCGGTTGTTGTCCAAAATGTTTAATTAATGTGATTGGATTAAAACTATTAACTTCAATTGCAAGTGTGATTTCATCTCTTCTATATGAAAGAAATTTTTTGGACTCTAGATTACTAATTACAACTTCATAAGCGGTAACATTATTTCTTGTGAAAATTTCTTTTTTCTCGTAAATTTTTGGAATTCCGTTATTTGTAACAGTTACTTTTTTAATTTCCTTTAAATTTATTAGGGTTTGAGGTAACGTGTTTACCAAATCATCAATACCATCCGTAGCTAATTTTTTACTTTTATCACTTAAAAGCTCGAATTCAAATAAAGTATCAAATGATAATTCTGAACGATTATATTCGTAATTGTGTTTAATAGGAAAAAGCTGATTATCCTCGATTTGATCCATTAGATCTAATGCTCTTTTGATTTTTGGGATTAAATCTTCTGATGAATCACTTTCTCTATCTAAAATAATATTAAGTTTTCTATGTATTCCATTATACAGAACATAGCCTTTAACAGTTATTTTTTTTGATAAAATATGCGTACTGATAAAACCAGTACCAAATTTACCTGTTACATTTTTATCATTATTTGTTGAATTTTTTGAACTCGTTTGTTGTACAAGGCCAATAACATTTTCAAGAGAAAATGGATTACCATTGTGTGAAAATATAAGTTTATTTGCGGTTAAATCAATTTTTATTGAAACTTTCCCATATTTGTTTGGAATGTCTTTGGCATTTTGCATTAATTCCCAAACCCATCTTTTTGAAGATTGAGCTTCTGCCTCCATTACTTTAGATAAATGTTCTCTAATTTTATCGGCGCTTAATTTCAGGTAGTTATGATCTTTGATTTCTTTAGGTGATAAATCTCTTTCCATTTTTAATTCAACTTTTTACAAGTTATATACATTACATATGGTTATGTAATTAAATATTTTATATGATAGATTCTTCAAACTCTTGATAAAAAATTTTTTCAAGATTGATTAAAGCGGTTCTTGCATAATTGGCTGTAGTTCCTACATACTTTTTATACTTCAGTCTAGCTATTCTAATTTTTCCGTCTGCGTCTTTTACAAGGTGCTTATTGTCGTTCAAGTTTTCGTAAAGAGCATTAAACATACTGCCTGTTTTGTATCTATATTCAACTTTTTGATGCTTCAATTCCAGATGGTTGAAAAATCGTCGATCATTCCCAAATTTCTTTCCATTGTATGGTGATGAAATAACTTGTTCGTTTAGTTTACTTTCGATGTAAAACTTCAGTATTGGATTAAAACAAAGAACTATACTTTGGATCCAATTGACAATACTGGGAGCATGTATCTTTCGCAGCTTTAAAGTCGTTATTAAACATGATTTTGCGTGTTCTTGAGCATCCTTATAAATACCATTTGGAAGTGCTAATATCAGGGAGACTCTAATTTTATGACCAATTACATCTTCAAAAATATATTCCATTGGTCTGGCTAAGGCGTCGTTGCGTTGCTTTTGTTCGAGTAATAACTGATTTATAATTAGTTGCTGTCGACTGCTTTGCTCATTTGGCTCGTCATATGTTTCTTCCCAATTACTCATAACAGACCTATAGTTTTAGCAATATCATGTTTTGAAAGCTGCCCTTGGTTTTTCTTATCTATATAATGAAGAAGAGTGCTTTTAAGAAATAAATCTTTTTCTTGTGTGATACTATTATTAATTGTAGCATAAAGTTGATGAGATTCGTTGACCTGATGAATTAATAAATTGTAATAGGCCAACTTTACATAAAAGGACTCTGAATTTTTCATTTTCTTGAAACATCGTCTTAGTTCTTCATTGCTCAACTTCTGACTAATTGCTAATGTGGTTATAAATTGGTGTTGTACCCACTCATATAATTTGGATTGTTCAACATGATCAAATAATGTTTTTTTATTTTCAGAACTTGCTGGATATCGTGTTAAAATCCAATTGAATTGATTGGCTTTGGCTATGAAACTCATCGAAATAAATAACCAGACTGAGAAATACTTTTCATCTGCTTTATAACCTAAATCTAAACTGTCAGATAGGTTTAAGAGAGAACGATATTCATAGCCAAGTTTTAGCCATTCCTTTTGAGCCTTTCTTGGATTCTCATCTACCTGTTTAGGATTCTTAAATTGAACCACAGTATTTTTAATTTTAATTCTAGTATTTATTTCTTTGTCAAAGGCCTTAAGTTCTTCTTTTAAATAATTTTTGGCTTCTTTTTCATTTTTAAAATTAAATTCTTTTGTTTGCTGCCCTATTTGTGAACTAGAGGATCCAAACTGTTCTCCTAAATCATGTAAATCAACTTCACTCTTTTTTAAATTTGTTTTCTTTAGTGGAGTTTTTAATTGATTTTCGTCAGCTTCAACAATAAATAAATCTTTTAATACGGTTGAAATATTTAAGTATTCTAAAATATCTTTAACATCAATTTTTTCCTCATCTCGATCCTCACTTAAAACTTCAATCAATGTCTTTTTTGAATTAATACTAAGTCCATTAGATTTTAAATATTTGTCAATAAGTACAAGAACCTCTAACAATTCATCTTTTGAAGAGGAATATATTCTGATATCATCCATGTAACGGTAATAACTTAACCCTTTATTAACTAGAATACTATCAATTTCAGTTAGATATAGGTTTGCTAAAAAAAAAGAAGCTTGAGGCCCTTGAGGAATACCAACCCCTGGAGTTGTTGAATCTGCAGTCCCAGACCATCTGTTTAAACATGTATTCAGCAGGTTAACAACTTTCTTGTCAATACTATATTTTTTAAAAATTAATTGAAGGAGTTTACTGTGTGGAATACAATCAAAAAAACCTGTAATATCAGTTTCTAGTTTATATGAAACGGACCGGTCTTCAACTTCATTGTTTACTGAATCTGCAAATTTTGTCCATTTTTCCATCCAAAACTCAAAGAAGTAAAATTGAGGATTGTCGGATTTTAATATAGATGAACCAAGGGCGACTTCGGGATGTAAAACGCTGCCGAAAACAAAACTCTCATATTGATTTGATTCTTCATAAGCAAGAGTTGCGATTTTGTCCGTAATACATTGATAAACTATAGCATCTTCAATACATAGTATAGTCTTGGTTCGCTGAGTTCCCGTTGATTTAGGTTCATAGAACTTTGCTGGCCTTGAAGGTTTATATTCACCAGAAAGAAGTATATCTGATAAATTTTTTAAGTTTTCTTCGATAGAAAATCCAAATAAATCTATCCCAGCATAATCTTTTACATCTCTGTTTGTATCACGACAACAACGTTCCCATGCTATTTTTAGGTTTTGAACATCAAAATATTCTTTCACTTAATTATTTATTTTTATTTAAAATTAATTAATGTAAATACCAACATTAATTATCTTGTTAAGATATTAAAATTTTGTAAATTATTGTTGTAATTTATTTATACAATTTTGATCAAAAATAACTCTAATTTTACCATCTGTTTTTGTTCTAATTGTTTATACTTTTCCAAAAAAAAATGATGAGGCAACTATTGCAATTCTAAAAATTAATGTAATTGTATGTTGTTTCATATTATTTTAAGTGTGGTTTATTAATATTTACTGTAATTCTTTTAAAATATGCCTAGTTTTAATACTTAACCTTATTTTGAACGGCATAAAAAAGCACATGCACTTTAGTACAATTAAAAAACTTTTCTCATTAATTACAATTCCACGTGATAAACATCACTCTTTTTTCTTCTAATATTTTTTTTGACAAAACCACCAAGTTCCGGTATGTCCTCAAATAGATCAAAGACTTTACAGTTTTTTGGTAGTGCTTTAAAGAATAATGTGAAGTTATGTTGTCCTTTTGTACACCACATCCACTCCGGATGAAATGTAATATTTTCAGCATGAGTCATACTACTTTTTTTTCCACTACCGTGAGCAATTAAGTTTGTGTTTTTCCATATTCTTAAATGTACACCAAAGGGTATCAAAACCTTGCAATGCACAATGACTTGACTTTCTTCTTCACAAAGTATTTTTAAGTCATTTTTAAGTTTTTCGTCTATTTTAGTTTTATTGGGTTTGATAGTTATAGGTTCCATTTTAAATACTATTAATTAAGTTAATTACAGGTTTCTATTTTATAAGCTATATATTGTCATTCTTTCAATGCATCATCAATTGCTTTTACGTTATTTTTTAATTCAAAATGATCTTCAACATAAGAATACAAGGTGTCATCTTCAAACGACCAATCGTCTAGGTCTTCTAAGTTCTCGTAAAACTCAAATAAAGATTCTAAATGGCACAACATCATTTCTTGACAAATCATTGCATGACTCTTTTCATTTTGTGCTATAGTCTCGGGGATTTCGTCTTTTTTTACTAAGGATAAAATGTCTGCTGCTGGTTCAGATTCTCCATTTGTAAACTCATTTAACTTTAGTCTTACCACGATAATATATTCATTTTTTGTAACCCAAAACTCGTAACTTAAATACCCACTAGAGCCAGGCATTCCAAACATTGCGTGCGGATGTGTCAAACTTCCTATGGTGAAGCCTTTATCAAGTTCTTCATGTTCAGGCATCGCATGAGTTCCGTTCAAGTACACTTGAAGTCCATGAAATGTAGTTATTGGTGTTTCTGAACTTCCTTCTTGAGGTCCTTTTCCTATAACCAGAGGTTTGTTCAAAATATTTTGATTTAAGGCTAAATAGTTCATGTGGTTTTGTGCGTTCATCTGTTGATTGTTTTTAAAATTAATTCTCTTTATTTTATTCAAAATAATGACTTAGATGTGCAATGTATTTGCATAGAATTATTATATTTGATTTAGATATTCATGTAAATAGTCTACTCTAGTAAACCCTACTAAGTTTCAATAATATTTTATGCCACAAAATAAAAACTTTCAAAAGCGTATCACCATTTTGGATGAGTGTTTTTCTAGTAGAACAGCACAATTTACCTTAGAAAAGTTAATAGAGACTATAGCATCTAAATTGGAAATCAGTGTTTCGAGAAAAACTATTCAGAATGACATTAAGTATGTTAGAGAAACTATTGAAAATGAAAATAGTGCTCATATAGATTTTGATGAGTTTCCTGTATTTATTCCTAAACTATTTGAGGGTAAGAAAACAATATTTAAATATTCAAATCCAGATTTAGCTCTTGGAAATCAATTGTTATCCAAAACAGACCAGGAACAATTAGGAGAAACCCTTGCTATTTTATCGAGATACAGTAATCGTCAAGATTTCTTTTGGTTGGATGAATTGTTTCCACGTATAAAATCAGCTTTTAATCTTGTACATGAAGATTATAATGGTTTAATAAGCTACCAGAGCAATAGAGATTACTCAGGCCAATCATGGGTTGGTAAAATCTATAATCAGCTTATTCGTAAAAAAATAGTAATAATAGAATACAAGGGTTTCAAGGATGCTCAGGCTTATCTGCGTAGAATACATCCTTATCATTTAAAGCAATACAATAACAGGTGGTTCTTATTTGGTTGGGAGGAGTCTGAAAACTATACTGGCATTACCAATGTAGCTTTAGATAGAATTATTAAGATATCTGAAACCATTGAGGATATTATACCAAATGAAGTAGATTGGGCAGATTATTTTGACGAAATGATTGGTGTATCAAGACCAAATGATAAAGAGGCCGTAGAGGTTAAATTAAGGTTCTCTGCAAAACGAATACCTTATGTAATCACCAAACCGATTCATGGAGCAAGTCAACGCCTAGATAGAAATGATCCTGAAGAGCGAACTGTTATTTTAAACTTGTTACCTAACTATGAAATGTATCAAGCCATTTTAGCATTTGGAAGTGATGTTGAAGTACTAGGTCCTAAGGAGGTGGTAGAAAAAATGAAAGGATTTACAGAAACTATGAATAACTTTTATAATTAATCAGATATGCAATACTATTACACATCTAAAGCTCATATTTGTACTGTTATTAATTTAAATCAGCAGTTATGAGTAAGAATGCAACAGTAAAGTGTCCAAATTGTAAAGAAGTGTTTAAAGTTGATGATTCGGTTTATACCAATATTGTCAAGCAGGTGAGAGACCAGCAATTTCAGGAAGAGGTGTCTAATAGATTAGCCATCGCTGAAAATGAAAAAAAATCTGCTGTCACAATTGCAGAACAAAAGCTAATAAATAACTATCAACAACAATTAGCTGATAAGCAAAGAGAGATAGAGGTCTTAACTCAAAAAAGTAAGTCAGAACTTATTCAAGAGCTTTCAAAAAAAGATGAAGCTATTAATTCTTTAGAGTCTACACTTGATAAAATAAATGCCGAAAAGCAATTAGAACTCTCTAATGCTGTTAAAAGTATTGAAAAAGAAAGAGATCAATTAGTGAATAATTTAAATGCTAAGGATACTGAAATGGAACTTAAAGAGAAATCTTTAAAGGAAGATTTTAGAAGAGAACTTGAGCATGTGGCTAAAGATGTAAAGCTAAAAGAAGAGGAAATAGTTCGTCTAAAAGACTTCAAGCAGAAATTGTCTACCAAAATGATTGGTGAAACTCTAGAACAACATTGTGAAATCGAGTTTAATAAATTACGTGCAACAGCATTTCAAAATGCCTATTTTGAAAAGGATAACGATGCTTCAGGTGGTACCAAAGGAGACTATGTGTTCAAAGAAACAGACCACAATGGTAATGAGATTGTGTCTATCATGTTTGAGATGAAAAATGAAGGAGATGAAACCGCTACTAAAAAGAAAAATGAAGATTTCTTTGCCAAATTAGACAAAGATAGAAGAGACAAAGGTTGCGAATATGCTGTATTGGTTTCTTTATTAGAGTCTGATAATGAGTTTTATAACACAGGTATCGTAGATGTTTCTCACAAATACGAGAAGATGTATGTGATAAGACCACAATTTTTTATTCCTATCATAAGTCTATTACGTAATGCCGGTATGAAGTCTTTACAGTATAAAGAAGAGTTAGCTATTATGCGAAACCAAAATATTGATATTACTAATTTTGAGGATAAGATTAACGAATTTAAAACAGGTTTCGCAAGAAACTATGACCTAGCTAGTCGTAAATTTATGACGGCTATCAGTGAAATTGACAAAACCATCTCTCATTTAGAGAAAACAAAAGCAGCATTATTATCTTCTGAAAATAACTTACGCTTGGCAAACAATAAAGCAGATGATTTAACGATTAAAAAGTTAACCAATGGGAATCCTACAATGAAGGAGAAATTTGAGGGACTTCAATAGCTTTTAAAAATAAAATCATTCGATAACTATGACGATAAAAAATAAAAAATATGATGCCAATTTCACTGCAGGAGGCTTACTCTTTAATGAGTTCATTGCCTTGGAAGTACTGTTATTAAGTGAAAACTTTGAGGAAGGTATTGCTATTGAGGAGGAACAAAATAATGTAATAGGTATTGCCACGAATTCTGCAAGAAAACGTATTATTTCTGAAATAAAAAGAAGATACCATCTTGCACCAGACGATTTTTGGAGTCATTTTTTTGGATGGCATGAAAATGAACAAAAATTAGCCCTTTTCTATTTATGCTTGAAGACTTACCCTGTTGTATTGGATCTTCATTATGAGGTAACCATAAAAAAGTTTAAATCAGGGAATAAATTAGATGCTTATGACCTTCAAATGAGATTGGATGAATTAGCGTCTAACGACGAAGATATCGCTAAATGGTCTGAATCAACATTTAATAAAATAAATGTACAGTATAGAAAAGTTCTAAAAGATGCAGGCTTGTTTGATGGAGAAAAACCAATAAATATTTCAAAAGTAGATGATCACTTCTGGAATTTTTTCAATGACATTAATGAATCTTGGTTTTTGGAAGCCTGTTTTAAAAATTAATTACGATATGACAATTACTGAATTATATAAACAATTAGAAAATAAGGACTTTCAAGATCATGAAACAGGAAATCTTTTTTTTCCCGCCTATATGTACACCTATGACGAGGAAAAGGAATATGAAATTGATCGTGAAATACTAGATATTAAGAATAGATTACACCGGCCAAATAATTACTTAGATGTTATGGTTATTGATCTTTTTGAAATATTTTGTGATTATTTGAAGCAAGAGAAATTTGCAAAAAGCAATAAGTTTGATTTTTATAGGTCTAATGAGTTAGAGAAGTCAGATGCAGTAAAAAAAGCACTAGAAAAAGATGCTTATGACCCTCGTTTTTTAGAGTATTTTCATAAAAAAATTCAAACCCACCTTGACAATGCTGGAACATTTGAAGTAGCCTATGTATTTGTGAAAGGTTTCGGTAATGCATACCCTTACATTCGTGCAAGTCGATTTATGAACAACTTTGAAAAATACATCAAAGGATTTAAACTTATTATGTTTTATCCTGGAGAAGCAAAAAATTATTACAGCCTTTTTGGCTTATTAAAAGACGAAAATTTATACAGAGCAATAAAATTAATAAACGCATAAAATATGTTATTAAAAGAAATATACGATAGAAAAATTGACCGTGATATTAACCCAGCGGTGGTTGTTAGTGATAAAAAGAAAGAAACCATAAAAGCAGAGATTGAGGAGTATGTATTTACAGATGAACTCATTGAAAAATTATATCTAATAATAGATACTGTTTTAAATAAACGTTCTGGTAAGTCAGGAATTTGGGTAAATGGCTATTACGGTTCAGGAAAATCTCATTTTATAAAGTATGTTCATTATTTATTGGATATGAGTACTTCTGATATTGCTTTTACAGCATTTGAAAAGGCAGTTTCAGGCTATAATGCTATGGCTTCGGGTGCAAATGAAAATATAACCGTTAGTAATTTAAAATTGTTGCAAAAAAGAGTGGCTTTATCCCATTGTGATAATATCATGTTTAACGTAGAAGATGAAACGGGTGATGGTAACGAAGACGAACGATTGACACGAATATTTTTAAATATGTTCAATAAGTTTAGAGGGTATAATTCAAATGATATCCCTTTAGCCATTCTCTTAGAAAAACAATTGGACAAAAAAGGTGTTTTCGAACAGTTTAAAACAAAAGTAAAAGAAGTAACTGGTTTTAATTGGGAAACCGATGCAGCAGATGCAGCAGCTTTTCAGTTAAATGATATATTGGACATTGCAAAAGAATTCCATCCGGCAATAGATAAAGTTTCGTTGCATGCAAAAATTTCTAACCCAGACAATTATAAGGTTGGTATAAAAGCAACTTTAATTCCCGAATTACAAGAGTTTTTAGAGGGAAAAGATAAGGATTATCGTTTGTTGTTTTTAGTAGATGAGGTTTCACAATACGTTGGCTCCAACAAGGAAATTTTATTAAATTTTCAAAACATCATTGAGCGTGTCAGTGATGACTGTAACAATCAAGTTTGGATTGCCTGTACTGCACAACAAACCTTAGATGAGGTTTCTTCTGGAGCAGATGGTGTTACAAATATTCAAGATGAGTTTGGTAAAATCTTAGGCCGTTTTGACACACGTATTTCACTACAAAGTAACGATGCCTCATACATTACCCAACGAAGAGTTTTAGACAAGAACAGCAACGGTATTGCTGCATTGAGTAAGATGTATGCTGCACACAAAGACTACATAGAAAATCAATTCAAAATTAATCACGATCTATACAAAGGCTATAAGGATGAGGATGAATTTATAGTTGGGTATCCTTTTGTACCCTATCAATTTAAATTAATTGCACATGTTTTTGAAGCTTTTCAGCAGTTACAGTTTGTTATAAAAGAAGTAAAAGACAATGAACGTTCTGTTCTTGGGATTACACATTTTACTGCCAAAGAACATGCTGAAGAAGAGGTTGGTGGTTTTATGCCTTTTGATGCGTTTTATAATAAGCAATTTCATACAAACCTTACCAATAGAGGAGCTAAGGCCATACAAAATGCCTTGGAATTACCCTATGTTAAAAATAATGAGTTTGCAGAGCGAGTAGTTAAAGTATTATTTATGATTTCTAATTTATTAGAGAACCAAAGGCAAACTTTTCCTTCAAATATTGAAAACCTTGCGGTCTTACTGATGAATAAAATTGATCAAAATAAGATGCAACTTCAAAAGGATATTGATACAGTGCTCAGTAAATTGGTTGAGGAAAGTATCATTAGAGAGGAAAAAGGGAGCTTTTTCTTTTTTAACGAAGATGAAATGGATGTTCAAAATTTAATCAAAAATCAAACGATTATCTTAGAAGACCGTCTTACTTGTTTTGATGAATTCTTTAGACCTCTAGTTAAAATTGGAGCTAAGGTATCTTTTGGTCAAAATGATTTTAAACTTGCCTATGCCATTGAAGGAAAAGACTTTTTAAGAAATGGTGACTTTAACTTAACAGTTTTACTTACAGACAATACACCAACAGAGCAAAAGGCCTTAGACCTTAATAAAAAGGATTTAGTGATTTGTATTAACGAATGGTACAATAAAGATGAAGCATTTAGGAAAAATTTTGATTGGTATTGTAAAACCAATAAATATTTCTTGAGTACATCTGGAGGAGGTACAGGTGACCGTGCAAGAACCAATGAAAATTTTAAAATTCGCAACAGTGAATTAAAAGATAAAATAGAGGGAGTTTTAAAACAAAAATTCCAAGAAACACGCTTTATTTCACAAAATAATATTTTAGAAAGCCATCAAGTGAATGGGACAACAGCTCCAGAAAGAGTTAAAAACCTATTAGAATTACACCTTTCAGGAATTTATAAATACCATCACCTTTCAACAGAATATGCAAGAAATCAACAGGAATTAAAAAGATCTGCAGCAGATAATCAAATACCAATGGCAACACTTACCCCTGCAGAACAGTCTGTCAATGATTTTATTACCGCCAACAACAATCAAATTACGGTATACGACCTTATAAATAAATATGCCGAAGAACCATTTGGTTGGCGTTTTGAAGCGGTCTTAGATGTGTTAATTGCCTTAGTTAAAAAGAAAAAGCGGGAGTTTGTATATAATAGGCAACAACGTTTTCCTATTGTGGAATTCATCAACAAAGCGGTATCAACTGCAGAACGTACTTCATGTGAAGTTGTTACCGGTGAAGAAATAGACCAGTCTATTTTGGATAATGTAGTGATCGCCTACAAAACTATTTTTAACGAGACCTTAGCAGCTGCAACAGATAAGAATATTTTGTATGAAGATTTGATTGATGCTTTGAAGAAAAAATTAGCAAAACATCAAGAACTAGAAACTACCTATTATGGAAAGTACCCTTTTGGTAACTGTTTCAAGGAAGGAGTTAAACAACTCACAGAATGGATACAGATTAGAGATCTAAAAAAGCTCTTTAATACGTTTACAGAATACCAAGACAGTGCTAAGGAACTTTTCGACCGAACAAAAGGCATGGAAGATTTTGCCTCCAAAGCACTTTCACAAATTGGTGAAATACAACGTTTTGTTAGAGATAATAACGAGAATTTTAAACTCTTGTCTGCCGATGTCAAAGAGAAAGTTAAAAAAATCAATCATTTTTTAACGCTAGAAGATCCTAGAAACGAATTCCGTCATGTTAGAAAAGCGCATGAAGAGGTGAAAAAAGCCTTAGATGAGCATTTAGATACTCTTAAAAGCGAGGTAAAAGCTTCTTATGAAAATGTTTTTAATGAATTGGATACTTTTGCAGCGCAAAAGAAGGTAGCTAAAGATAAGTATACAGATAGAGATTACACCATAAACGGAATCGATAATCTAACTTCACTAGGGGCTCTACAAAACAAACAATTAAGCATTAGTGATTTTAAAAATAAAGAGCTTGCTAAAATTGTAGCTGCCACCACAACTGGCTCAGGAGAGGTTGCAGAATCTGCACCTTATTATGTAACCAGAGCGGCAACAGTGATTACCACAACGGAAGAACTGGAAACGTATCTAGAAAAGTTACGAAAAGACATGACCAAACTCATCATTGAAAACAAAACCATTATTCTTAAGTAAATGAACACCAAAACTTTCGCACAAGAATCGAGAAACCTGTTGATGGATGGCGTAGCCAAAAAGCTGCTCTATTGGGGATTTGACACCAAAGGTAATGTGTTGGAACAACCCAATAAACTCTCAGGTGGGTATACCTTTAGAGGTGAGGTGTTCGATGATGCCAATGTGCCACAGCTTTGGGAGTCCTTAAAACAGGCGGTAAAACATAAAGGAATTGAAGTGGTGGTAGAAGAAGCTGCCTACACTTGGTTCAATCGGATGATGGCGCTGCGCATCATGGAAAAGAACGGCTACGAACAGCCGCAGCTGGAGAATGTTGCCGGCATGGAACACACGCCAGTAATCCTGCAAAAAGCACGACAGGGTCTGTACAGTTTTCTGTCTACCACCGAGCAAACACGTCTTCAAAAAATCATTGGCGATTATACCAAAGATCAAGAAGCCTTTGTATTGTTATTGGTGGGCTATTGCCACAACCATAAAACCCTCAATCGTGTTTTTGGTAAAATAGACGATTATACCGAGTTGTTATTGCCCGATAACATGCTGCAAGACGCAGGTTTTTTGTATTTACTCAATACCACCGATGCCATTAGCGATGATGACTACCAAGAAGTAGAACTCATAGGATGGTTGTATCAGTTTTATATCTCTGAAAAGAAGGACGAAGTCTTCGCCTCGTTTAAAAAGAATAAAAAAGCAGAAGCCAAAGATATTCCCGCAGCTACTCAAATCTTTACACCCAATTGGATTGTAAAGTATATGGTAGAAAACACGGCAGGTAAGATATGGTTAGACAAACACCCAGATAGTCCACTAAAAAGCCAAATGAAATATTTGGTAGAGAACGATAGTGATAGCAAAACAGAGGCTATCATCAACAACGTAGAAGAACTCACTTTAATAGACCCAGCAGCAGGCTCTGGGCACATTTTGGTAGAAGGCTTTGAGCTTTTGTACCAAATGTATATGGAAGAATACTACACGCCAGAAGAGGCTGTAGAAAGCATTCTGAAAAACAACCTTTATGGGTTGGATATTGACGACCGAGCGGCCCAACTGGCCACCTTTGCCATTTTACTCAAAGCAGCCAAGGTCTATCCCGATGTTTGGCAAAAAGACTGGTTGCCTAATGTCTATGCCATGCCCGAAGCACAAGACTTTAGTCTACAAGAAGTCAAAGACTTTTTAGGTACTGAAGGAACCGAGTATGCTGAAGAATTGGAAGTAGCCTTGCGTTTAATGAAACAAGCCAAGAACTTGGGTTCTGTGATGAAGCTGAACCTAAGTGAAGCAGCCAGAACTTTTATAGAACATCGATTTACAGAACTAGAACATACCGAGTATCGTGATTTCAATATAGAGGCCATTTACCAAAACTTGAATCCTTACATTCCTGTTCTGCTGATGCTAACTAAAAGATACACATCTGTAGTGGCAAACCCACCGTATATGGGTCAGAAGAGTATGAATGCAGATTTAAAGAACTACGTTAATGCGAATTATCCAATAACGAAATCTGATTTGATGACCATTTTTATGGAAGTCATTCCAAATCTAACAGAAGATAATTCACGTTTTGCACTCATCAATTTACCGTCTTGGTTATTCTTGTCTTCATTTGAAAAAATCAGAAAAAGTTACATTGATAACTTCACATTCGATAGCCTCTTACATATGGGAAGAGGGATTTTTGGAATTGACTTTGGCTCAGTTGCCTTTGCTATAAAGAAAACGAAATCTGAAGATGCTATTGGTAGTTACTTTAGATTACACGAGCGAAATTTTCAACACATTTTATATAAGGACATTGAAAAGCTGTTTTTGTATAGCAATGGAAAAGAAAATTACAAATATGACTTTAACCAATACAGAGGTGATGAAGGAATTACTGAAATCCCAGAGAATGGGACTGATGATGGAAAAAAGCTGTTTTATCCAAACATTCCTCAAAATAACTTCACCAAAATACCAGGGAGTCCAATTTCTTATTGGGTGAGTGAGAATTTTCTACAGCTATTCAAAAAGGATTCTGTAGGCAAATTGTTTAATTCAAAATTCGGTATGTCGGTTGGTGATGGAAATAAATTCATTAGACAATGGTTTGAAGTAGAGATTAATAAAATAGGATTAGACAAAACAAAAGATAGTTTTCTGGAACAGGGCTACAAGTGGTGCCCCCTAGATAAAGGTGGCGAAAAAAACAGGTGGTATGGTAACAAGGAACATATTGTCAATTGGGAGAAGGATGGACAAGAAATTAGAGCATTAAAGAATTCTGCCGTTCGAAGCCCACAATATTTTTTCAAAAAACATATTAGTTGGAATTTGATCAATTCAAAAGGAACTGCGTTTAGGATGTTTGATAAAGGATTTATTTTAGATACTGCAAGCAATTGTACATATTTAGAAAATGAAGAAGATACTTTTTATCTATTAAGTTTATACAATAGTTCGGTTGCAACCTACATATTAAATCTTCTTAATCCGACCATTAATTTAAGCTGTGGAGTTGTAGATAAACTTCCCTTCATCAAAAAATCATTTGATTTAAACATTCCTGAAACGAATGTTACAATAGCAAAGCGGAATTGGGATTCTAGAGAAACCTCCTGGGATTTTGAGCAATCTCCTTTATTAAATGAAACCATTGCTTTAGAACAAGCGGTTCAAACTTGGGAAGAACAAGTTACCAAAGACTTCTTTCAACTGCATACCAATGAAGAAGAACTCAACCGTATTTTTATAGACATCTATGGCTTGAAAGAGGAGCTTACACCAGAAGTTCCTTTAAAACACATTACCATCTTACAAGAAGAGCTCAGTAAAAATGATCTAGAGGCTTTGGAAGATGATTTTAGAGCCAATGGTGGCAATCCAATAGAATTACCCATCGATAAAGGCGAAGTCATTTCACAATTCATATCCTATGCCATTGGTTTGTTCATGGGGCGTTATCGTTTGGATAAACCGGGTTTAAACATTGCTCATCCAAATCCAACAACAGAGGAGTTGACAAGTTATGCCTACAACAATGGCAAAGTCGTTATTGATGAAGATGCTATCCTGCCGCTTATGGGCATGAACTGTCAATTTCCAGATGATGCCTTACAGCAGTTTCAGCACCTATTAGATACCATTTGGGGTCATGAAACCCGTATCGAAAACATCAACTTTATACAAGACTGCTTAGACAAAGACTTGGAGAAGTTCCTTGTTAAAGACTTTTACAAATACCATTGTAAAATGTACAAAAAGAAACCAATTTACTGGTTGTTTGCCTCTAAAAAAGGAGCATTCCAAGTATTGGTATACATGCACCGTATGAATGCCTTTACTGTAGAAAAAATACGAGCCAATTATTTGTTGGAGCATATTAAAAACATCCGTACGGAAATCATGGTATTGGAGGGCAATGCCAGCAATCTAAACACCCAAGAGACGAGAACATTAGATAGACTGCGTGGCGATTTAATAGAATGTGAAGCCTACGATATGGAACTTAAAAATGTAGCTGACCAACAAATCAGTTTTGACCTGGATGATGGCGTAAAAGAAAATTATAAATTATTTGATAGCGTAGTGGCTTAAATAAAATAGAAGCATGATTGAAGAAAAAATTAAAGACTATTTCCATCGGTTTTCAGACCTTAGAATACTATTCTTCTTTGATGAGGAACAAGAATACTTGGAAGAGGTTAAAGGATTGGATTTATCTGACATTCATATTGAATATTGGCAAAACACGCCATTTAGCTTAAAAATTAAATTATTAGGTGAGTTAAAAGATCAAAAAGTAGTCTTGTATATTCCAATGGTGCATCCTAATAACCAGGAAGCCTATCACAACTTTCCATTAATGGGCTTACTGCTTGCCAATAAAGAATTACAATTAGACAATGTGGGTGGTTTTATGGAAGACTATGGCTTACAACGCCATCAGAAAGCTTTGGTGTCTAAATACATGAAAGAATTGAAGTATACTGGTGTTCAGGATGTTTGTAAGCCCGTGTTAAATGCTGCTAGTTTTACAGAACCGGCTTTACAAAAAGGATTGGTTTCATCTTTCTTAAAATTTAAAACTATTGAGTCATGGCCCATATTAGTGGCTAAATTAGTCACCTTATCCGATCCAAAAGAAGCAGCTACATTACAAAAAGTCAGGAAAAAAATAAGCGATTTAAACTTTGAAGAAGAAGTGGTATGTCACATTCAAGAAGTTACTGGGCACAGTATTCAAAAGATCAATCAAGAGTCTCTATTACAAGTCGCACGCAGTATTTTATACAATAAGTTAACCCAAACCATCGCTAGCGCTGAAGCATCAGACCCTTATAAGCTGTTTAAAATTAACGATACGACACAGCTCACACGTCTCAACCAGATGTTACAAGGGGTAGACCGGATTTCAGCCTTGAAAAGTAGTTTCGATCAGTTGTTGCAACAGGTGAGTAAAGACGTAAAGGGCGCAAAATTAATTGACGTTTACGGTGATGATGCCAATTTTGCAGAATATAATACCGATATGATTTGGGCCGTATTAACCAAAATACAAGCGCACATTGGGTCGTCTCCAAAAGAGATTATAAAAAAATTAGAAACCCTTAGCTTACAACAAGATTTGGAGGCTGCTGTAAAGGCGTGTTTGCGCTATGTGATTCAGGTAGCCAAAATGCATCAGCTCGTTGGCGACGTATCCTCTTATATTTTAGACAGACCAGAAGAATACGTATACCTGTATACTAACACGCTTTATAAAATTGATGGCAGTTACCGCAGGGCGATTGCGAGCTATAAGAATTTAGATATTCCAGAAATCCCGAAAGCTTTTGGGTTGGAGCAAATACATTCAGCACTCAATGCTACTTACGACAAGCATACCGACATGCTTAACAGAGAATGGCTAAAATGTTTGCATCATTTTGATTTTGATTATTCCAAGATCAAGGTGCCCAAACAATACGATTTTTACGATACAGAAATTGCAACTGCCGATCAAAAAGTAGTAGTCATTATCTCCGATGCCTTGCGTTATGAAGCTGCACAAGAATTGTTGTCTGAAATGCATGGCGATTCAAAAAACACCGCAGAAATACGTTATATGCTGGCTTCTATTCCGTCCAAAACTAATGTGGGAATGGCACAGCTACTACCTGGGAAAGATAAAACGTTTAATGAGGATGACATCAAAAGTGATGGGCTTTCAACTTCTGGTACAGCCAATCGGACAAAACTATTAAAAACACTAAATGAGGCTTCCGATGCAATTCAATATGGTGATTTAGAAGGTTTGGAACGTCCTCAAGTAAGGGAAGTGTTTAAAAATGACATAGTGTATGTTTATCATGATGTAATTGATGCTACAGGAGATAAAAAAGCCTCAGAACGGAGAACCTTTGATGCGGTAGAGGATTCTGTTGAAGAGTTAAAAAAGTTTGTGAAGTTATTACACGCATCCTACAATGTTGCCAAAGTATACATTACTGCCGATCATGGTTTTTTATACAATGATGAAGAAATTAAAGAAAAAGATAAAGAAAATATAGCTGAGTCTGCTGCAATAAATACCCACAACCGTTATTATTTAACTAAGGCTCAGACAAATCCAGAATTGGGCTATTCTATTCCGTTCTCAGCGACCTCTATTTTTAAGGACGATCTTTTTGTAACCATTCCTTTTTCAGTAAATCGTTATAAGAAACAAGGTGTGGGACACCAGTTTGTTCATGGTGGTGGAAGTATACAAGAATTGGTGGTGCCTTTAATAGAAAGCTCTAGAAAACGTGAAAAAGTCACCAAAAAAGTAACACCAATAATCATCAATAAAGGCGCACTTAGAATAGTATCTAATATTTTAAAGTTAAATATTCTTCAAGAAGATGAAGTTTCTCGTCTCGTTAAAGAGAGAACCATTAATATAGGTTTGTATAATGAATCTGGCCTTGTAAGTAACGACGAAAACTTGTTATTAAACTTTACCTCAGAGTCCCCAAGTGAGCGGATGACAAGAATAGAACTCACATTGGCTGCAGACGCAGTGAGTGAGACCTTTTTAAAACTAAAAATATTTGATATTGATGATATGTTAAACCCATTGATAGAAGAACGCATTCAAAATAATACATTAATTCAAACCGATTTTTAATGGAACTAAAAGAAAAAATAATTAAGCATTTCGAAGGAAAAGTAGTTCGAAAAGACCTTACATCTATTGTTAAAGGAAGCAATCCAGTTCCTGCCTATGTGCTGGAGTACTTGTTAGGGCAGTATTGTGCAATTGATGATGAAGAAATTATAAAATCAGGTATTGAAAAAGTAAAAAATGTTATAAAGGATAATTATGTCCATCGTTCGGATGCTGAAATCGTAAAGTCAAAAATTAGAGATAGTGGTAGTTATAAAATTATAGATAAAATTACGGTATCACTAAATGATAGGGCCAACTTGTATGAGGCAGAGTTTGCAAGTTTAGGTCTCAAAGGAGTGCCAATTGCAGATCAAATGGTAATGGATAACCCAAAGTTATTGAGTGGTGGCGGTGTTTGGTGTATTTTAAATATTGGGTATTCACATGCAGATGATGTACAAATGCGTTGGATTATTATTGACATAAAGCCCATTCAGGTATCTAATGTGAATTTGGAAGAATATACTCAGTTACGAAAAGAGTTTACCACAGATGAATGGCTTGATTTACTGATGCACAGTATTGGACTGAATCCAGAATACTTCAACAGACGCGATAAATTTATTCAATTGTCGCGTTTGATTCCACATACAGAAAACAATTATAATTTCATAGAGTTGGGTCCAAAAGGTACTGGGAAGTCACATATATTTTCAGAACTCTCCCCACATGGTGTTTTAGTCTCTGGAGGTGATGTGTCTAAAGCACGTTTGTTTGTAAATAATACAGGAAACAAAATTGGTTTGGTTGGGTATTGGGATGTGGTCGCCTTAGATGAGTTTGAGCAAGAAAAAGGGGGAAAACGCACGGATGGTGATTTGGTAAAAATCATGCAAAACTATATGGCCAACCAAAGTTTCAATAGAGGTAAAGAAACTTATCAAGCTACTGCATCTATGGCATTTGTAGGGAATACAAAACACAATGTACCTTATATGCTAAAGAATTCTCATCTGTTTGAGTCCATACCGGAAGGCTATTTAAAAGGTGCTTTTCTAGATAGAATGCATATGTATATACCAGGTTGGGAAGTAAGTATCTTAAAAACAGCAGTTTTCTCCTCAGAATATGGTTTTATAGTTGATTATTTAGCAGAACTACTTCGAGAAATGCGAAAATATGATTATTCTTCCATTCTTGATAAATATATACAGTTGGATGGCTCTTTAACCACCAGAGATAAAACAGCGATTAGAAAGTCATTTTCAGGATTAGTGAAATTAATATATCCGCATCAAAAACTGACAGAAGAGGAAGTTTTAGAATTGCTTAATTTTAGTATTGAAGGCCGCAAAAGGGTTAAGGATCAATTGTATATCATTGACGAAACATTTAGAGATGAACCAGTTGATTTTAAATACACAATAGCATCAAATGGTATAGAGGTATTTCCAGAAACATTAGAAAAATTAAATTATCAAGCTGAATTAGAAATTCAAGAAGAAGCTGAAGTAGAAGAGTCTGTTCAACAAGTAATACCTGTCTTAGAATTAGAACCACATCAGAAAATTCTAAATGATAATCAAACAGGAATATCCTACAAAAAATTATTTGCAGATTATCTTAAGGGAGCAAAAAATATTACACTTCAAGACCCATACATAAGAATGTTTTATCAGCTAAAAAACTTATTGGAATTTTGTATTATGTTAGGGAATAATAAAGCTCCTGAAGATCAAATTAACCTTGAGTTAGTAACCTGGAACCATGAAGAATATTTGGAGGATTCTAAAGCATCTTTAGAGGAGTTAGCTATAAATGTAAAGAGTATTGGAATCAATCTAACTTTTCGCTTTGAAAATAACCATGATCGCTTTATTGCAGCCGATAACGGTTGGAAAATAACACTAGGAAGAGGGTTAGATATATTTGAAAAAATCGAAGAACGTTTTAGTGTTGCAGATATCGATCAAACCAAACGAAAATGTAAGGCATGTGAGATGACATACTTAAAAATATAATTTATAATATATTTTTAGATAAAAAGATAAAATCTAAAAGTTATTGAACAGTTAGATATTTTTGCGCCAACACCAGATTATAATAAAACTATTAAAATAGATAATGGTGAGTATATCTACATTCCGGATTTTTCTATTTTAATGTATTGATATAATTATCATAACAATTGATTTTACTGGGATAATGACATATTAAAAATACATTAAAATTGAATTGTTTTTTAATCAATTAACTATCAAATATCATTGTTTTTTTGATTAAAAATCAAAAAATTATTTTGAAGAATAATATTTTAAATTTTAATAGAACTTTTCACTTATTGTTTTCAATTGAATTTTTAATTAGTTTAAACCAATAAATCTTTTCTTAATAGTTATTTTTTGTTTTTTAATGGATTACAATTAATCTCATTGTATTTTTATTGTTTATACTGTATTGATATTGTAGATGATTTAATTAAAATATTTGCTTCTTTCAATAATTAAAATAAATAGTAGTATTACTATTTATTTTAATTGATTTTTCGTTTCTTTGTCTGCATGGACAGTAAATTTACTTTAGATCCTTATTTTGGTTACCTATCAGACCCTGAAAGTTTGATTAATTATATATACACGCCATTGTTTTTAAAAACAAAAATAGATGTCTTATATTTTGATGTTTTAAATTGGGAGAAATATGATTTACTTTCAATCGACCTTGGATTAAACACCATAAATACTGGCTTTAAAAAAACAGCTATCAACTTTGTTCAGTATGTTTGGATTAAGATGATTGAAGCCTTGACTAAATATGGTTTTTCTTATGACGATATTAGGGCAATTAGAGCGAAACTGAACCAAAAATTACATTATTCATTAAGTTTTAGCCAAACGATTGCAGCCAAAACATCACTACAAAATTCAGATAATCACAAAGAAGGGTTCATCACTGAGTTTGAAAAACTTGTAATGTTAATTATCGCAGATCGAAAGAATTATAAATTTTTCTTTTATAAGGATGCTCCAGCTGATTTTTTCCTTTTTGAAGACAGTACTCTTGATAGATGGCGAGATTTTAATGAAGATGAATTACTAAGAGAAAAGTTTAATAAAGATCATTTTAGTTTTTCACTGTATAAAGTATTTGAACCTTTTTTATCGGAAGAATTTCATCAATTTGATACCAGGTCCGTCACAATTCTTTCTTCAGAAGAGGATAAAGTATTGAGAATGTTAAGAAGAGATTACAACAATTTAAAATCCATTACAATTCGTTTTAACAAGTCTAAGCCAACTCATTTAGAAATTAAAACTACAAAGCAAGTTTCAGCCGAAAGCCGAATTATGGAACACATTCAAAAAAGAGACTATTCAACCATTGTTATTCAAACAGTTGATGGGAGTGTAGTTAATTTTGAAAACACAAAGAAATATAAATTAGGATACTGAATACCTCAGATCAATTGATACGTCACAATCCTATTGTAAAAAGCAAAGGAATTGTACATACATCAAAATCATGTTATCAGATTATGAATGCAAAATCATTTTAAATAAAAACAGAAAAGAAAAACTAACCAACGAAGAAGTACAACAAATCAAAGCTTTTTTTGAGCTCATTGCCAATGCTCAATTAGAAGCTTTTCAAAATTCTAAGCAATGAAAAGAGCTGTAATCATGTCAAGAGTCAGTAGTGACGAACAAGCCAAAGGGTTTAGTTTGGGTGTTCAATTTGAGCAGTTAACAAACTATTGTAAACGCAAGGATATTGAGGTTGTTGCGCATTACAAAGAAGACCACTCCGCTAAAAACTTTAATCGTCCTGAATTTCAAAACTTTTTGAGATTCGCAAAAAAGAACAAGAAGACCATTGATTATTTATTAGTCACAACTTGGGACCGCTTTTCCAGGAATGTAACAGATTCATTTGTAATGATTCGTCAATTAAAAAAAATGGGAATAGAAGTTCAAGCCATTGAACAACCTATTGATTTTAGCATACCAGAGAGTAAAGCCATGCTGGCTATAAACTTAGTATTTCCAGAGATAGATAACGACCGAAGGTCGATAAAGATACGAGGTGGTATCAGAGGGTCCTTAAAAGCAGGTCGTTGGTGCAGAATGGCACCTGTAGGGTATGTAAATAGGAGAGATGTAAATAACAGACCCATTATTCAGCCCAGCCCAAAGGCTAAATTTATTCAATTTGCATATAAGGGAATCATAAAAGGGAAAACACAAGCAGCGATTCGTGAGGAGTTAAGTAGTAAAGGATTTAAAGTGAGTAGAAATAATTTATCCCTTTTATTAAAAAACCCTGTGTATATGGGTAAAATTGTCGTTCCAAAAGAAGGTGAGGAGCAGGAGCAGTGGATTGAGGGTGTTCATCAAGGAATTATTTCTGAGAAACTGTTTTACCAAGTTCAAGAAAAATTGTCCGAACGCCAAAAGAAAAGAAATCGACCGATTTATAACACACTTCGCGAGGAGCTTCCATTAAGAGGAATTTTACAATGCTCCAAATGCCAATCGAAAATGACAGGAAGTCCTTCAAAAAGCTGTACAGGTAAAAAGTATTTTTATTACCATTGTAATCATTGTAAAAAAGAACGATTCTCAGCAACGAAAGTCAACACGGTTTTTGAATCTATTTTAGATGATTTTCAATTTACCAAACAATCCAAAGTGCTGTACAAAGAGATTTTAAAGTCTTTATCTGGAGTGAATCAAAAAGACAGAGCAAGGAAAAGAAAAAAGTTAGAGAAGGAATTAGCTTCCGTAAACCAGCGTATTGAAAATCTCCAAGATTTATTAGTAGACGGAACTATTTCTCCAAAAGTATATGGTCAAACATTAAATCGATATACCAAGCAACGCGATCAAATAACTTCTAGTTTGAATGGACTTAATACCTCAGATTCTGAATATAAGGGTCTTATTGAAAATGCATTTCAACATTTAGAAAATTTTAAGCAAACCTATACCAACAGTGCAATTACGAATAAAAAGAAGCTGATAAGTTCGATTTTCCCAGAAAAAATAGAATTTGACGGAAAAAAATGTCGAACTACAAGAATCAATGATGTGTTGAGGTATATCTTACAGATAGACAAGGAGTTAGATGAAAATAAAAAGGGACAAATCTCAAAAAATATGAGTTTGTCCCGTGTGGTGGAGACGCCGAGAATCGAACTCGGGTCCAAACAAGCAGCTCAAATGCTTTCTACATACGTAGTTTTTGTTTAATTT
>Ga0228674_1000478_pt1 | contig 27788 bp, 23 predicted proteins | sample 1D_rmetaG_FD_189054 | JGI IMG/M metagenome (GOLD analysis project Ga0228674, IMG submission 189054) | Seawater microbial communities from Monterey Bay, California, United States - 1D_r | ecosystem: Environmental > Aquatic > Marine > Coastal | place: USA: California | collected 2016-09-26
AACTCCTTAAGAATCTTGGCAATTTGGGTCGGGGAAAATTTACTCTTTCTCATAATATTACAGTTTTTAAAATTAGAAATTCTACTTTTAAACTGTACTAGTTTTGGGGGAGCTTACAACACTTCTTTATTCTACTGGTCTTCTAGAATGTGTTTTAAGCCGATGAAAAGATTCTTTTCCAAGGTATCCAATTCACCATCTACCAAAAACAATTCCTTTATCTCTTTTTCCAATACGGCAATGCCTTCTTTTTTATAGTGCAATCGGTCTACCGCAGCTTTAATTTTTTGAATGCTTTGGTAATCATTATCTCCATCAAATTCAGAGCGGATTGCTTCGATGTTGAGAGCTTTAAACTTGGCATTAATGTATTTTGTTTCTTCAGTTGATTCTTCAAAATCTGCTTGTGAGCAGTATAGTAAGATATAGGCTTTTAGTTCTTCTCGAGTCCATTGAGTATTAAATTCTTCCATCTTGGTAAATTATTGTTTTCTACTTGAGTTACTTTTTTACTGTTTTACCGACTAACCAAGCTACCGGAATGTATGCAAAAGCAAGGTCAACAAAGGCAAACCAAATAGGCGTTGGCAGCATGATCACCATGCTAATTCCTCCAAGCATAAACGCAAATGCTATAATGTACATTAAAATTAATTTATTGCTAGCGCCAATCAGTCCCGCAATTACCACACCGGTTAGGGTGCCAAATGAATGTGCTACAAACACCACTAAATAATTTAATAACGTGAATTGACCCATATTGGCTTGCAAGCTATCCATATCATTTGGGTCCATTCCTTCGGGTAAAGGAACTAAGGTGCCATTTAGTTTAATAAGGTACATGTTGACAATGCTGCCAATCACAAGTCCGATCACAACGGCCGCGATATTTCTTAGAATTTTCATTTGGTTTAGTTTGGTTAAAGTTATTCAATCTGCCTTAATTGGCTAACTCTGCTGAGTTACCTATTTCGACTTTCTGAAAAGGGTCGTCATTTGCTACTTCCATTTTCATGCGTTTGTTCAGCATAGAAATACAGACTGCAGCAATAATAATAGAAGCTGCGATGATTATGTACATGTTTGTTACTCCACCATACATTTCCTGTAATTCAGCATCCATTGAAGCTGCATCTTCATTAAAATACATTACAACCGAAGCGCCAAAGTTGTTGGTAAAATGGATAATCATGCAGTAAATTAAACTTCTAGTTCTAGCATAAACCCAACCGGCAAAAGTTCCAATTACCATGGCAGCCACAAATTGCCATGGGTTCAAATGCACCAATCCAAAGAGTGCTGCGCTAATTAAAATGGCTGCCCAGGTAGATTTACGTTTCAATAAACCGTCCAACATCACTCCTCTAAAAATAAATTCTTCGAAAAACGGAGCCATCACTGCCACCGCCAGTAAACCGTAACCATTGTTCATTTGCTCTGCCATTTCGCGAAACATTTCTTTAAACATTTCAGGCATCGGAATGCTAGTTCCTATTGGGCTTGTAACTCCCCATTGGAGTGCAACAGTTGCAACAATCAATAATAAAACCACTGCACTATCTTTGGGTTTCATCAAATATTTTACAGTGCCTTCTTCTTTCTTTTTTAGAAAGTGCAAGAGCAAAAGGGGGGCACCCATTGCTAAGGTGTAGTAAATTAAAAACGACGGACTGAGTCCTATACTGTCGTTAAGAGCAGTTTGTACAGGGTAAAATAGAATCATGGCGACAAAAACGAGGCCTACAATTCCGAAACTCTGTAAGGTACTTTTGGGATAAGCTTTTAAATTCATGGTCTAAAAATAAAGAAATCTTTTATGGAGACTTTCGTTTTTTGGTGAGCGGAATAAAACAATGAACCATGCGCTACATTAGTGGTTTTATGATAGCATAACGCAAGCAATTCCAGTACTTTTACCACATGAAGTTTTTCGACGAAAAAACAGCCGTAGATTTAGAATTTGATCAAATTAGAACTTGGTTGGCTGGGTTTTGTATTACTGAAACAGTGGCTGATCGATTGTCGAAACTTCATCCGTATCGCGATCAGAAAGAAGTGGAGTATCGTCTCAACCTTTCGCATGACTTACAGTTGATTCGAAATAGGGGAGTGCGATTTCCAAGAATGGAATTCCAGGAACTGAACAAAGAAATTCAGCTACTGAACATCAATGCATCTGTTTTAGAATTGGATGCCATTGTTGAAATATTGGATGCCTCTCGCTTTGTAAATGAACTGTTTCTTTTTTTTAAAGAACATTATACGGATTATTTAACCCTCAAAACCTTGTTGGAAGGTGCGCACTATACCAAAGATATTGAGAAGGAAATTGACAAGATTTTAGATAAGCGCCTTCACGTAAAAGATGACGCTTCGGCAGAATTGCTTCGAATTCGCCAAAGCATTGCAAGCCGTAAAAAACAAATCAATCGCAATTTTGACAAGGCAATAAAATCCGCTCGGGCAAGTGGTTACATTGACGATATCAGTGAAAATGTAATTGACAACCGAAGGGTGATGACCGTTATTTCAACTTACAAACGACAAGTTGATGGCAGTATATTGGGTTCATCAAAAACTGGTTCGCTTACTTACATTGAACCACGGGTGAACCAATCGCTCAATTTTGAACTAGATCAGCTAATTGACGATGAGCGTAAAGAGATTCGAAGAATATTGGCGGAGCTCACCAATTTTTTAAGGGGTTATCTAGACTTAATTGTTAGCTATCAGAAAATACTGTGTGCTTTTGATGAGGTAAATGCCCGAGTGAAGCTGGCGCAAAAAATTAATGGAGTGCGGCCTGTAATTAATTTCCAAAACCAGGATACTGAATTAATTGAAGCTTTTCATCCCATTTTAATGGTGAAAAACGAAGCTGCAAAATTGAAAACTGTACCACAAAGCTTTTCATTGAAAAAAGGCAGTCGTTTACTAGTGATTTCCGGACCTAACGCAGGAGGGAAGTCCATTACTTTAAAAACGATGGGATTGTTACAAATCATGTTTCAATCGGCATTGTTGGTTCCTGTTTCTACCAAAAGTACAATGGCTTTTTTCGATTATGTGCTTTCAGATATCGGAGATAATCAGTCGATAGAAAATCAGCTAAGTACCTATAGTTACCGCTTACAGCGTATGAACTTTTTTCTGGGAAAAACAACGCCAAAGACCATGTTGCTTTTAGATGAATTTGGAACAGGCTCTGACCCTGAATTGGGTGGCGCTTTAGCAGAGGTGTTTTTTGAAACCATTTACGAAGAAGGTTGCTTTGGAGTAATTACTACGCACTATTCCAACATTAAGCTAAAGGCGGCCCAATTGCCTGAAGCAATCAATGCCAATATGATTTTTAATCGGAATACCTTAGTGCCCGAATACCAATTGGCCGTTGGGCAACCGGGTTCTTCTTTCACCTTTGAGGTAGCGCAGATGAATGGCATTCCAAGTGAAATGCTACAGCGTGCAAAAGCGAAAGTAGACGGGCAAAAAATAAAACTAGACAAGTTAATTTCTGACTTGCAACGCGACAAATCTATTTTACAAAAGCTAAAAAAGGAAAGTTACGAAGCGAACCAAAAGATGGAGGAGAGTAAGGAGGAGTTCGAGGAGAAGAGCGCTCATTATGAAGAACGTCTAAAAACGCAACAACAGTTGATTGAAAAAAATAACAAGTTTTTGAATCACGGGAAGAAAATGAGCCAATTCATTCAAACTTACCCTTCCAAATCGAAGCCAAAACAAACCGAGCACCTAAAGGAGTTGAAGAAGTACATTACCATTGAAAAGTCGAAGATTGAAATGGCCTTGCGAAAAACGCAAGAAGCTCAAAAATTGAAAGAGGCTGCCGAAAACGCCAAAGGAAATAAGCAAAAAAGAAAAAGACACGTTCCTGCTAAAACAGAAAAACCATTGTTGGTAGGTTCACGCGTAAAAATAAAAAATACGAAGCAGGCAGGCGACGTCTTAAGTGTTGATGGAAAAGAGGCCACGATTGCGTTTGGTAACTTAAAGGCCAAAGTAAAACTAGAGAAACTAGTCGTTATTTAAATTCGGTAAGTCCTTCTTTATTGCTTTTTGAATAAACAAGTTGCTTGGAATAGAGATTTGCTTATTATCGCTCGTTTCTATGTGGACAAAAAACAACCCAATATCACTGATTCTACCTACAATCTCTGAATCCTTTTCTGCAACAGCAATCACATCTCCAATTTTAACGCGGTGGTTAAAAAATAAAATAAGGTTTGAAGTAACATTTGAAAGTATGGACCACTGAGCAAAGAATGCGACTCCAAGAATGGTTAAAAATGAAGAAAGAAATAAGATGAATTTAGACTGGTCTACTCTCCAAATAATTAGCAGAATGGAAATGATGGAGAGAAACACAAGAAGGTTAAATATCTTCTTAATGATTTTAATTCTAGACTCTTGGTAGCTAAATTTTTGAGTAGCTTTCGGATGGCTACATTGGAAATGAACTTGATTAGTGAAAAGAAAGCGATAACTATTATCGATTCCAGAATTTTAAATTCACCTACGGTCATGTTTTTAGATTAAGATAATTTCTTTGCGAAGATAGCTTAGAAATCATCACCACCGCTTGAATCTCCTCTATTTCCGCCCGCACCTCTTTCTTTTTTCTGGTTGATTCTGTAGCTGAAGGTTAATAAAAATTGACGCGCTCTCCACTGAAAGTCAGTCTCGTTGTAGATTGTTTCAGTATCAGTTATCGATCTTCTTCTTCTAGAATTAAACACATCTCTAACACTTGCAACCACTGTTCCTTTGCCCTGTAAAACATCTTTTCCTGCCGAAAGGTCTAGTGAGTATAAAGATAAGCTCCTACCTTGAGTTGTGTTTTGAGGAGCTCTGTACCTGAAGTTCGCTTGCACATCAAGGCCTTTTGCAAACTCGGCCTTTAAATTTGCTCGGCCATTCATGGTGAATACTTTGTTTTCTAGTTTTAACCCTTCAAAAGTTCCTTCTCTCTGAGCTCTGTAAAAGTTGGCATTTGCATTTAAGCTAACTCTTTTTGAAAACCGATAACTTCCGTTTAATTCTACTCCAACGTTATCTTCTGTTGATAGGTTAATTGGGAATCGAATGGTGGTGCCGTCATCATTGGCTTGCACAATTCTTTCAATCACATTGGTTCTATGCCGGTAGTATAAACTTGTAAAAAAAGAACCTTTCTTGAAATACCTCAAATAACCAACCTCGTAAGAGTCAGTATACTCTGGTACTAAGTTGGGGTTACCTTGCCAAAAGTTTCGGTTGTCGCTAAAGGTTTGAAAGGGCAATAAATATCTGTAATTAGGTCGATTAATTCTGCGGCTGTAGCTTAACTGAAACTGCTTGGTTTTATCAACTTTGTACGTGAAAAACGCAGATGGGAAGAAGTTGAAGTAATCTTGCTTAAAAACTTCGTTTGTTAACTTCAAGTCTGACTTGATGTCGGATATTTCAGCTCTTAAGCCCAATTGATAGGAGAATTTATCAATTTCGTTCCCGAATTGCACATAGCCAGCATATACATTTTCATCAAATTGAAAATTGTTATTGAACCTCGGGTCAATTGAAAACCCTCGACCATTGGTATCTTGTTCTACTGAAAACTCATTTTCAATCGTTCGTAATGTAGTCCGAATTCCACCCTCGATTACGCGGTCATTTTTTAATGGTTGAACATAATCTGATTGAATTAGAATGGTACGGTTAGCTTCTAAATTGGAGGTAACTTGGGTAACTACATCGCCGGATGGTTGAAAAATTTCCTCAATGTTTGATGCTTCTAAATCATCACTTTCACTCCATTGAAAGTCGGTAGACCATTTCCGATCTTCTTCTTTAAATGTTTTGGTGTAATTAAACGAAGCTTCAACGTTTTGGCCGGTCTCGTCTTCCACGTCTTCTCTAAATGAGCGCTGAAGTAACTCCTTCTGTGGGTTTAAATCTCTGTATTCTAATTCCGCTATATTTTCTTCATCGGATACGTTAAACAGACCAGAAACGGTAATCGTATTGTAGTCGTTCAAAAATATGTCGGTTCCAAGTCTAATGTTTTGTCCAAAGCTTTGACGTTGTCTATCGTTTTCTGTTTCAAGTATGGAAATAATGGAATCGTTTCTCTTAAATTCTTGGTAACCGGAACCACCTCCAGGTGAATCTCTGTACGATAATCCATAGGAGGTAAATAGGTTGAGCTTTCCTGTTCTGTAATTCAAGTTAAAGGCCAACCTATAGTTATCAGGGTAACCTGCAACTACTTCAACTCCGCCATTAATTCCTTTTCGTTTGTTCTTTTTTAGAACAATGTTAATGATTCCTACTTCTCCTTCAGCGTCGTAGCGTGCGGATGGGTTGGTTATCACTTCCACTCGTTCAATCATGCTTCCTTGAAACTGTCGTAAAACATCCGCTGTGCTTGTTCCTGTGATTGTTGAAGGCTTACCATCAATTAGCACCCGCACATTTTCCGAACCTCTTAAACTAATGTTCCCTTCCACATCTACTTGAACGGAAGGTATGTTGTCTAATATTTCTGCTGCATTGGAACCTGCATTAGCCAAATCTTGCTCAATGTTAAAGACCCGCTTGTCTAATTTTAATTCCATCTGGCTTTTATCAGCTACAACCTCTACCTCATCAATTTCTCGAGCTTCGCTGACCAATTGAATCTCACCAAAGTTGATTCCTTCTTTTTCAACTACGATGTTGGATTTTGTTAGGGTTTGAAAGGAGAGAAAACTAAACTTGAAATTGTAGGTACCCGGTTTAACGTCAATAGTGAAGTTCCCATCTATGTCGCTAGCTGTTCCACCAACTAAGCTTTTGTCATCTGTTCGATAAACTGCAACGTTAGCAAAAGGAATGCTCTCCTTGCTTTCATTCACTATTTTTCCGGTAACAGCCGTTTTAGGTTTTTCTGGTGCGGAAATCGTCACACCGCCCTGTGCTCGATCTTGACCTTTTACGATTAGTTGAATGCAAAAAGTAAGTAGAAGTACGAGAAGCTGTTTTTTCATAAGGTTGGCGAAATTAAAACCTTCGTTCGGATTAGATTGTATATTCCGTTGGTTTAAGGAAAGTTTAACAATCGATAACAGTAAAGGTTTAAAGTAGCGGATTTCCTGATTTTCTTGGATCTTGATGAAGTAAAAAAACAGAGCTTCTCGAATAAGATGGGGTTCTCAATGGCAAAACGCCTTGGCTGTTCGAAAAAAACTTCTACCGAAACCGCAAAAAACTCCATTACGTTAGCGGCCCCATAGTTTCTAAAAATTGAATCTTTTCCATTTTTAATGACCTGCATTTCGTGCTCAGCAGCTTTAAAATAGCATAATAAATCGCGTTGAGGGTAAAACCTGTTGAAGTAAATTCTTTTTTGGTTTTCGATGGTGAGCGCATGTGAAAATTCATGAAGGCAAAGATTTAAGGCATCATCTGGAATTAAGAAGCCCTCTTTTACGACGGACCAAACCAAATTAATTCTTGCTGTTTTAGGGTTGGTATCACCGTGAAAGGGGACGCCGACTTCTTTGTAAACATACGGTTGATGGGCAATGTGAATGCGCTTAAAAAAGTTTAGACGGTATCGTTTTAAACCAAAAGTCAGCTGAATAAAGCCACTTGCTACCATTACTTTAATCTCAAAGGTCAGGCGAATTTGGTCAGAAGCAGAGAACTTGATCTGCCTTAAAAATGATAAGGTTCGTTTTACGAATACTTGTCTCATTTTCGGGTTTAAGTTTTGATAGTAACCCTCAAATTTTAGTAAAACCAAGTGGCATTCGTTTCTTTTTGGTTTTGGGTAACGAGCTTTATCAATGAACTTGAACATGGGCAGCAAGATACAGAAGAATTAAAGTTAGTTGAGAAAAAGAGTCGTCTTGGTAATGAGAGTCGGCTTAAATTTTTTACAATTTATCTTACTTGATGGAAATAAGTTATTAAAAGTTGTAAATTTAAAGTAATGAAAAATTTAAAATTAGTTTCAGCAATCATTATGTTTCTCTTTCTAATTTCTTGCGAAGACGACAACTCTTCAAGGGAACCATGGCGAATGAGTGGTTATTTGTATGAGAGTTGCAATAAAGAACCGTATGCGAATTTAACACTCACTTGTACATGCAGGGGCGGGGGGTCATTTACACGGAATAATGAAACAAACCAGCAGGGAACTTTTACAACCGATGCAAATGGCTACTTCAATTTTACCTTTAACGACTGTGGTGATGGTTATACATTTTTAGCAAAAGATGGAAATGGACTAGAGGCCTTTACAACATGAATTAGCGGATTGCAGAAAGAGATGCCAATGGTGCGCTATAACCGACCGAAATCTTGGCATTACATTACCCTTAAAACAGATTCGACTTACGGACCGAACGATACTATTTTTGTTTCGGCCACTGGTCATTACGGTCAGAAACTCGCTAAGTTTGCCGGACCTTTAGTAAATAATGAGGTACATTTTATTGATTCTACTAGAATTGATTTTGTGCGTGGAGAATATTTGTCATTTGCAGATGACATTGAACCTGATTTGTTATTCTACTGGGGCCTCGGTCGTAGTCAGTTTGATTCAATACTCGCTAATGGATCTGGAAGAGAACGTCATACTTTCTTGGCAAAACAAATTATTTGCGGTTTGGGTGATACGGCAGTGGTAGATATAAGAGGGTATCGGAAATGAAATTATTGAAAGCCGTCCCGATTATTAGGGACGGCTTTCAATAATTTTTATCTTCTTGGCTTAGAACTTCGTTGAGGTCGTTTTCCACCTCCACCTTGCGGTTTGCGATTTCCACCGCCACCTTGTCTTCGGCCACCGCCTCCGCCTTGCTTTGGGGGTGCTTCTTCTGGACTAGTGTCATGGTAAGGATGGTCCGTAACTAAAGGGATATCTGTTTTAATAAGTTTTTGAATGTCTCTTAACCAACTTCTTTCCTCTGCAGAGCAGAATGAAATGGCTTCGCCACTCGCTTTTGCTCTTCCTGTTCTTCCAATTCGGTGAACGTAAGTTTCAGGAATATTTGGCAAGTCATGGTTTACTACCAATTCTAGTTCTTCAACATCAATGCCTCTGGCAGCAATGTCTGTAGCTACTAAAACCCTGATTGAACCGTCTTTAAAACCATTCAACGCTTTTACCCTTGCGGCTTGTGTTTTGTTTCCATGTATGGCTGCAGCTTTAATACCGTCTCTTTCCAAGAGTTTCACAATCTTGTTAGCACCGTGCTTGGTTCTTGAAAATACCAAAACAGATTTAGCATTTCGAGCCTCCATGAGGTCTTCCAATAATTTGATTTTGTCTTCTTTACTCACCATATAAACCGACTGTTCTACTTTTTCTGCAGTAGTTTGTTGAGGCTTAATGGTAACTTTCTCTGGGTGACCTAAAATTTGGTTCGATAAATCGACGATAGGTTTTGCCATAGTTGCTGAGAAGAAAAGAGATTGTCTTTCTTTAGGTAGTTTGGCAATAATTTTTTTAATGTCATGGATGAAACCCATGTCTAGCATTTGGTCCGCTTCATCCAGTACAAAATACTCAATGTGGCTAAGGGTAATAAATCCTTGCCCAATCAAATCCAATAAACGACCTGGTGTAGCCACCAAAATATCAATACCTTGTCTCAGTTTATTAACTTGAGGATTTTGATTTACGCCGCCAAAAATTACCGTACTTTTTAAGTTTGTGTACTTGCCGTATTCTTTAATGTTTTCTTCAATTTGCAAGGCTAACTCTCTAGTTGGCGTTACAATTAGGGCTTTAATTTGTCTTCTTTGACTGCTTTGTTTTTCAGTTGCTAAGTGTTGTAAAATGGGAATGGTAAAAGCTGCTGTTTTTCCTGTTCCTGTCTGTGCACATCCTAATAAGTCCTTTTTTTTCAATAAAATCGGAATTGATTGTTCTTGAATTGGAGTAGGTGATGTGTAGCCTATTTCTGTAACCGCTCTTAATATCGGTTCGATTAGACCTAAATCTTTAAATGTCATATAATGTTTTGTGTGATTGTTCCTTGAAAAATCTGTGGAACTTGCAGAAATATAATAAAGTGCAAAAGTACGATGAATTTATTTGGTGCAGTAAATTCAGCAAGAAATGCATGGTTTAGCAGTGGGTTGCAGATTAAGAATAAGGTATTCCAAACGAAACTTTTGTAGTTCGTTTTAGTAAGAAGTACTATAACTCACTTTAAAATAGTTTACTTTTACTCTCAATTATAGCCGTTTACGATGAAAAAAATTATACAAATACTTTCAATCGCTTTGATGCTTGCAGGAGTCTCTGCTTCTGCACAAGTAACTAGCACGATATCTACGGGCAATTGGAATACGGCCGGAAACTGGTCAAATGGAGTGCCTGGTGATTGTGCAACAGCAACTATTAATAACTCCATGACGTTAAATACAGATCTTAGTATTAAAACTGGCAACTACACCGTGACTGATTTGGGTGAAATAATAGATCCTGCAGGCGGCACAAATTACAGCATTGATGTAAGTAATTCAGGTATTTTAGACGTGAGTGGTAATGTATTAATTGGAGGAAATTTACTTGTTCGAAATTCGGCACAATTTACAGTTAGGGGTTGTGACACCATGACGGTACAAGGAAATGTTACTTTTTCTCAAACATCAACGGTAACTGTTGAAAGTTGTGCTGTTTTATTTATTGATGGAGACATGGATTGAGCAATTCTAATGGTACGACTATTAACGGTAACGTTATTGTTTCTGGGGACCTTACAACAAGGAACTCTTCATTCATAACAGGTACTGGTAATATTGAGGTGAGTGGCACGACAACCATAAACCAGACGTCTACGGTATTTGGGTCAACAACAGATTGTAGCCCAGGGCTATGCAATTATGGAACTGGTGGTGCCTTGCCTATTGAATTACTTTTTTTCAAAGCGTTGCAGATTACTAACAATGAAATTGAAATAAATTGGGAGACGGCAACAGAATTAAATAATGACTTTTTTACTTTGGAATATTCGTACGATGGTGAACATTTCGCAACTATTGGTAAAGTCCAAGGTGCCGGGAATTCACAATCTTTAAAACAATACCGTCACATTTTTGAGCATGATTTAAATAATGTTATCTATGTTCGTCTAATACAGACAGACTACGATGGAAAGTTTGAGGTTTTTAAAATGATTACTGTAAGTCCACAGAATGATGGAGTTCGAAAATCTTCAGGTTTAGGTATTACTGCTTTTCCAAATCCTTCTAAAAGTGGCAATATTCATCTAAGTTTAAATGTGAGTGGGTTTTCAGAAGGTAAAACAAGCATATTTATTTACACGATTAATGGCTCAATTGCATTTGAAAAAGACTATAACAGCGAAGAACTCAATAGAAGAATTGATCTTGATGATGAGAAAGTTCAAAGTTTAGAGAAAGGTATTTACTTCATAGCTGTAGTCAATGACAACCATAAGGTAACAGAAAAGTTGGTTGTAATCTAAATAGTCAAAAGACCATTTTCTTTCAATTTAGCTAATGGCTTAGAAAACCAAAACGGTTCAAAATCAAAGTCTGGAAAAGTGGATTCAAAACTATTTTTTAAGTTAGAAAGCGTTTGTGCCTTTTCATTCTTAGCAGAACATTCAGCTAACTGCTTTACGAGCCATGCAGCCTTTTCTTTCTCTAAAGAAATTTCGAAGTTGTTAGTTTTTAAATGAAAAGTTAACACACTCTTTTTTCCTTTTGTCTCAATCGAAGGTTGATTACCAAGGAAAATAACTTTAGCGTTAAGGTTGAGTTTTAAGTCGAACTTTGGTGCCAAGCAATCTTCAATGAAAGTAGATTTAATTCTAGTTTTTGGAACTTTAAATTCGAACCAATCTTGAAGGCGGATTTCAAAACCGACTCCGTGCATGTAATTGTACAGTGACTTCTTAAGTCCTTCGTTGAATTTAGAGTGATCAATGTTGGTTTTGTCTTTAAATTCAACATCATTATTTGCGAACTCAATTTTTTCGAGCTTAGGCGAGATTCCATATTTATCTGGGTTTAAACCGATAGGGCTATGGGCAGTAAGTGCAAATTGATGCCAAAATCCCGATTGAATAACTCCAAGTTCAAACAATTGGCGCACCATTTCTAAACTGTCAACCGTTTCTTGAACTGTTTGAGTGGGATAGCCATACATTAAGTAGGCGTGTACCATAATTCCTGCATCCGTTAAGTTTCGAGTGACTTGGGCTACTTGCTCAACGGTAACTCCTTTCTCAATCAACTTTAACAAACGTTCAGAAGCTACTTCTAATCCACCCGAAACTGCTATGCAGCCGGATGCTGCTAAGAGCCTGCACAAATCCGCGGAGAAGCTTTTTTCAAATCGAATGTTAGTCCACCAAGTAACTTTTAAGTCTCTCCGAATAATTTCTAAAGCCAACTCTCGCATCAAAGCTGGAGGTGCGGCTTCATCAACAAAGTGAAACCCGGTTTCACCCGTGGTTACTACCATCTCTTGCATACGATCAACCAATAATTTCGCGGTTACTGGCTCGTACAGTTTAATATAGTCTAAAGAAACATCACAGAATGAGCATTTGGCCCAATAACAGCCATGCGCCATCGTCAGTTTGTTCCATCTGCCATCTGTCCATAACGAATGCATGGGGTTGGCAATCTCAATAACTGATATATACTCATCTAGGAGTAGGTCGGAGTAATCTGGAGTTCCAACTTGAGCTTGTTTGTAATCGGGTAGACTGGAGTCGTTTTTATAACATACTACACCGTTCTCTAAAATAAACGTTCGTTTGAAAGTGATAGATTTTTCAGAAGTAATGCTTTTGTGCAATAATTCAATAGGCAATTCACCATCATCGAGGGTAATAAAATCGAAGTAGTCGAATACTCTTTTATCTGTTAAACTGCGTAACTCTGTATTTGGAAAACCACCACCCATGGCAATTTTAATGCTTGGGTAGTTATTTTTAATCCACTGAGCACAGCGAAAAGCTGAGTATAAGTTTCCTGGGAAAGGGACAGAAAAGCACACCAATTTAGGTTGAACGATTTCAATCTTATTGGCTAGTATCTCAAGCGTAATTAAATCAATGTACGTTGGCTTTATCACTAATGAAGCATTCAATTCGTTAAATGAATTTGCGCTTCTACCTAGTTTTTCTGCGTATCGAGAAAACCCAAAATTTTCGTCAATGGCATCCACAATAAAGTCGGAGATGTCTTCTAAATACAAGGTTGCCAAATGTTTTGCTTGGTCTTGAATTCCCATGTTTCCAAAGGCCCAATCGAGATCTTCTAACGTTTCAAAACAAGACGCTTGCGGTAAAAAGTTTAAGCTGTTAATCTGACGTGCTAAGGTTTGGTTTTTGCCTTGAAGGAAATGAATCACAGGCTCAATGCTAGTGATATACTCGTCTCGGAGTTCAAAAACTCGTTGTGAGTTAGCGTTGTTAATGCTCTTATATTGGACTGCATAATCGAACAACTTACTTAAGCCCGCTTTGCTGAAAATGGAAAGAATGACTTCCATTCCTAGATCCATTTGAAAACAGGAAATTTCTTTGGTGTTTAAAAACCCCTTAAGATAGGCCGTAGCAGGGTAGGGCGTATTTAATTGAGTAAAGGGTGGGGTGACAAGTAGAAGGTCTTTCAAAGGTAAAGTTTACACTTCAAAAATAAGGAATGCCTTTGGTTCAATTTAGTTGATTTCAATTTCCACGTTAGGGTTTGAAAAAAGTTTTAAGGCCAACAGTTCTGACTTTATTTTTGACTCCCATTACTTTTGTTTTTCCTCCATGGTGGAATGACTAGTCTCTCGGTCATATCGTATTTGATATTTTGATAATTCGTTCATTTTATCTTCGTACATCCTAGAAATCTCATTCATCAATTTTTGATCAGTTGAATTGAATTTTGTTTCTTGGATTTGCTTTCGCAATTTTCTTGCATACAGCTCTGAAATGTGAAAATGCAAGCGCTCATGCTCTAGTAATTCCACACTTTCATTTGTTTTGGTCCAAGAATTATGTGGTTCGAAGGTGTTTTTAATGCTCAATTTCAACATTTTACCGTTGGAGTTTGCTTTGAAAGATATTCTAGTGGCGGTTAAAGCTTTGAACGGGCTTTCATGGTTTGGTTGCGCGTTATAATCGTTCCAGGTCAATTCATTTCGTTCATGATATTCAATTAGCTTATTATCATCTGCTCCAGAAAAAGCCATGATCGTTAAAATAATAATTATGAAGAGGAATGGTTTCATGAAGAGGATTCTAAGATTAATTCAGATAATTCTTTTCCAACTATAGTTCCAATGGCAACTCCCATACCTCCTAAGCGAACTCCACAGTAAATATTGCCTTTTAGGTGCTTTACAATTGGCGATTTTATTTTTCCAACTCCCATCGTTCCTGCCCATTGATGATCTATCGTAAACGACGAATGGGGTAAAATGTTTGATTCCAACAATGAACTGAGGTGATTGATAATTTGATCTGAGGTATTTAACTCATCCGTTTCTTCAGCTTTAAAGTTTAAATTTCGTCCACCACCCAATAAAACACGATCTCCAATATTTCTAAAATAACAGTATCCTTTGTCGAAATGGTAAATGCCTTTCACTTTGAGGTCGGTAATAGGAGATGTAACAATTACTTGAGCCCTTGCCGGGGAAACATCTTCTTTAGGTAAAAATTGCTTCGCCAATCCATTTACACAAATAGCTAATTTTTCAAATTTTATTTTTCCGAGCGAAGTAGTAACCTCATTTTTTAAAATTTTAGTTACTTCAACTGAATTCAATATTTTAACATTCATAGAATACGCCAAAGCAACCAGAGTTTTCATCATTTTCCCAGTATCAATTTGCCCCTCCGCAGCATTTGAGATAGCGTGCTCAAATCCGCTCACTCCAGAATTTGAAATTTGATTGTGAGTAGTTTGAAAGACTCTTGGAATAGAGGTAATCTTCTCCAGCGTAGTATTCAGGTAGTTTAATTTTTCCATGCAGTGAGAATATTCTTTTTTCTCTTTTGACAGGAATAATTCGTGAGAACCATATTTATGGAAGTTGATGGCTTCATCAGATAATAACTTTCTCATGTACAGCAATCCTTTCCATCGCTTTTCGACTGTTGTTAATACTTCACTTTCTGAACCATTTTCTAAATCACTTAATAATTCCGATGCACTACCAATACAAGCAAAGCCTGCATTTTTTGAACTTGCACCTGAAGGTAAATATCCTCGCTCAACAACTAAGACTTTCTTTTTAGGTTGCTTTTTCTTTATGTGAATAGCAGTTGATAAACCAACAATTCCAGAACCGATGATCAGGTAATCAACGTCTGTAAGGAAAGTCTCTTTTTCCCAATAAGATAGATTTTTAAAAGGTAGCATTGTTTAAAGATACCAAAATCAACTATTTTTTATAGTCAATGTGAACTTTTAATTTCAGCGTAGTTGTATCCAGTGTTGCCATCCACTTGGTATAATCGTCCTCATTCGAGTTAACAAATGTGCCTTGTGACCAACTAAACTTATTTCGAGCGAGGTAATAAGCTAAATCTTGTCGCTTCAGTGTAAGGGTAAACTCAGCGTCTTTAGTTCCGGGGGCGCATTCACAAACAACATTTTCAACTGTTGGAATATCTATCCCAGTTCTTACTTCAATGTTATCAATGTTAAATCGTGCGCAGTCTTGACGGTTGATAATATGTTTATTCAATATTCTACATCCCCCCATAAATAAGAATGACAAGATGGTAATTCCACTAATAATGTATAAGAGTTGTTTCATTTGTTTTATAGAAACGTTAGGTGAGCCTGTTTTATTTGGAAGTGTCAAGGTTATTGTTGGAAGTCCTACTTAATCCTTCAATCAATATCGCAAAACCAATTACCAGCCCTGGTGCAATTAAATTGTACCACAAATAAGCTAGGTCAATGACTTCATATCGATTCATGGTATATAGTGCTATGATTATTGCTTGAGAAATTAAAGCTCCAATAAAAACTGCATTTCCCTTAACTTTTTTGAAGAAAAATGCAACCAAGAAAACCCCTAATATAGTTCCATAAAATAAAGAACCTAATATGTTTACGGCTTCAATTAAGTTGTCAAACAGGTCGGCCATTACTGCGAAAATGATGGCCAACACCCCGAACATAAAGGTGAACAACTTGGAGCGGATGAGGTAGTGGTTCTCATCTCCATCTTGTTTTATATTCCGTTTGTAAATATCAACTGTGGTGGTACTTGCCAAGGCATTTAACTCTGCCGAAGTAGAAGACATGGCGGCTGAAAATATAACAGCCAAAAGCAAACCAATTAGCCCAATGGGTAAGAAGTTGGTTACAAAAGTGATAAATATGTAGTCGTCATCTTCGGTGGTGGCGTCAGGATTTGCTTTTAAAATCAAAGCCTTACTATCTTTCATTAAAGCCTGTTCTTCTGCATGGTAACCTTGAATTGCAGCTTTTAATTCCTTATTTTCAGGGTTTTTGTTAAATTGAAGAATTAGGTCCTTCTTCGCGTCAAAAACCATTTGCTGTTTTTCTTCCAATACTTCATATTGCATTGCATATTCCGACTGCTTTACATTTTCCACATTCTCTGCATTAAAGTGAAGTGGAGGCATTACAAACTGATAAAACAGGAACAGTAAAATACCTACAAAAAGAATGAAGAATTGCATCGGAATTTTTAACAGGCCATTGAACATTAAACCTAATCGGCTTTCTTTTACGGAGCTGCCGGAAAGGTAGCGTTGCACTTGTGATTGATCAGTTCCGAAATAACTCAACTGTAAAAAGAAACCGCCTAAAATGCCGGACCAAATGTTATAGCGACTGCCTGGATCAAAATTCCAATCTATTACGTCCATTTTATCCATGACACCTGCTACTTTTATTCCCTCTGAAAAGGACATAGTATCGGTCAAATATGAAATTAAGAAACCTGCGGCAATGAACATACCTAAAAAGATAACGGCCATTTGTTGCTTGTGAGTTTGACTGACCGCTTTTGTACCACCTGAAACGGTATAAATGATCACCAGCCCACCAATAAAAAAGATGGTATAGTTCAATTCTATTGAGAGAATTTGCGATAGAATAATAGCAGGAGCGTAGATGGTAATTCCCGCAGCTAATCCTCTTTGAAGCAAGAATAAAGAGGCAGTTAGCATTCTGGTTTTATTATCAAATCTAGATTCTAGAAACTCATACGCCGTGTATACTTTTAGTTTATAGTATAGTGGAATAAACACCGTAGAAATTACAATCATCGCTAAGGGTAAACCGAAGTAGAACTGCACAAAGCCCATTCCTTCCATGTAGGCTTGACCTGGGGTTGATAAGAAGGTAATGGCTGAAGCTTGCGTTGCCATGACTGACAAACCAATTGTCCACCAGTTTGACTCTTTGCCTCCTAAAAGATATCCTTCAATATTTTTTGCGCCTCGGGTTTTCCAAACACCATAAGCGACAATGGTAAACAAGGTGCCAAGCATTACGGTCCAATCAATCCAGCTTAATCCATTCATGCTCCGTAAGTATTTGAAATCCAAATAAAAATTAAGATCAGAAGTAGTTCAAAGACCAGGATGAAGGTATACAACCCTTTCCACTCCTTGAAAAAGGGTGGCTTTTCTTCGAGTTTATTTTCCATAAGAAATCATGTTGGTCAACAAACGGTAAGCACCGGGAACACCTGCCGGCAATTGTCTAAAAAATGAAATTCCTGTAAATATGAAATGTCCATCTCCATAGTCTGCAACAAGTATACTTCCTTTTTGAGGGTCTTCACCTGGGTCGTTCCATGCAATAATTGGAGTGTACTTGCTATCCCACTCACCGGCAAAGTATAAGCCCCTTTCTTGTACCCAATTTTCAAAATCTTTTTCGGTCAACTTATTCGGAGTATTCAACAAGGGGTGTTTAGGAGACAAAAATGTTGGTTTTGCTTCTTCCTTTGTAACTCTGCTTCTAGAAATTTGAAAAGGATAAGGTCCAATATCTTCTGTTACTAAACCTCTATTGGTGTTGTACTGAACAATTACATTCCCACCATTTTTAACGTATTCATTTAAAATTACGTTGCCATTTTTCATGCTTGGCTCAGTATTGTAAGCGCGTATTCCTACGATAATGGTTTCAAACAGCGACAAATCCATTACTGCTAAATCTTTAGCCTCAAATGAAACAACATTAAGCCCAACGCCACCTAAATTTTGAGCAACTTCATCGCCGCTGCCTTTTACATAGCCAATGGTTTTAACTGTTTTTTCTAAGTCCATTTTAACTACCCGCGCAGTTGCGTCGGGAAACATAATTTGCGGCAATATATGGTCGTATTCAATTCGCTGAACGGCTTTCGCAGCTTGACTGTTTACTCTAAACTCGATATCACCAGTTGAAGGTTTTTCTGGAGGTGTAAGCATAAAGTTGAGTGCTTTCTGTTCTCCAACAAAATTGAATTTAAGTTCAATTCTATAAGGTTCAACTGTCCATCCCTTAGGTGTTTGTACGGTTACAGTTCCAATCGCTCCCTCTAGATTTCCTTCTGCTAAAAAGCTAACTTTCTGTGGTTCATTTGATGAGAAGATATAGACTTTGTCTGCAGGCGTAACCGTAATAATTGGGCTTATAACTACATTTCGATGAAGCTCTCCTTTTACTCGATCTGTCCATTTGTAATCGATTCCCTCTTCAAATTCAATGTCTTCTCCGAAAATCTTTAATGTATACTTAAATTTCTGAATAGCTCCTGCTTCGGGTTGACCTCTTAATTTAGAAGCCCCAAAAAACATTTTTGTTTTGTAGTTTTCGTAGGGTAACCAATAAGGGTGCGAATTGCCTGAAAATGTTGGTAAATTAAATTTGAATGACTTTAATTCGTTTGATTCTATGGGTATATCGAAGAATACAGAGTCTAATGTCGGGCTAACACTTTGTAAGGTTATTGGAAGAGTGGAGCGTTGCACGATAATAAATTGTCCGCTTATTGTATCGGTTCGAACATAGTTGAACTTGTCGGCAAGTACTTCGGCTTTAATGCCTGCCGCTGCCTTAATGAGTGCTTTTACATCTTTTAATTTTTGTGCTTTGAAAGAGTTTACAGGCATTAATTGAATCTCTTTGTATAATTTAACTAAAGTTTTTACCGAATTCTCGGGTCTAGAAAAGTTGTAATTTGAAATGAGTTGGTCAATTAATTCAGCTACTTTTTCACTTCCTTTTACTCGACTCCAGCTAGTTTCAATTTCATGAAATAAATCATCATCTTGTGCAGGTGCTCCTGCAGTGTGTTTTAAAAACTCTAGCTGGTTTCCTCTACTTCTTGCACTTCCAAATCCTTGGCTTTTGTGCTGAGAGCGGCTATCTGCAGCAATTTCAGAATAAGAAAGCCCTAACAATTCATTGTAATCTCCGATGTTTATTTTGATATAATCAGCAGGACTCTTCGCCGCTTTTTCTGGAATTTGTTTGTCCCACCAAACAGAGGTGTTCCATAAAATTCGAGTAGGCTGCCAAACGCTAACGGTTTCAAGCTGTTCAGGATAAGCTGTTTTGTCACCAGCTAGTTTAAATGCTTCTTCTGCTAGAATCGCTGATGCCGTATGGTGACCGTGCCCTGCTCTTGAGTCGGGTGGAAACCGAGTAACAATTACGTCTGGTCTAAATTTTCGGATAATGTATACCACGTCCGAAAGCACTTCTTTTTTATTCCACTTTTCAAAGGTTTCTTCAGCTGTTTTGGAGTAGCCAAAGTCATCTACTCTAGTAAAAAACTGCTCGGCACCGTCTTCTTTTCTTGCTTCTAATAATTCTTGTGTTCGAAGAACGCCCATGGCATTGCCTTTTTCGGTTCCAACTAAATTCTGACCTCCATCTCCGCGAGTTAATGAAAGATAAGCAGTGCGCGCTAGTTTTTCATTCTCAAGCCAAGCAATTAGCCGCGTATTTTCGTCATCCGGATGAGCTGCCAAATACAATACGTTGGTAACAACATTCAGTTTTTTTATTTCTTGAAAAATATCAGAAGAACTTTCTATGGTTCGTTGTCCCGAAATTGAATTTATGGCAATTGAAATAATAACGAGGGAGAGTAATTTTTTCATAAAATATTTTTAAGGTCGCTAAAATTAAGGCTTATATGCACAGAATTAAGATAGATGATTAATAAATTGAAGCAGTTAAGGACAATTAACGTTTCAGTTCTACAACGTAGTCTGCTATTGTTTCACTAAACAATAAATTGCACTGTCTAAAAACGTGCCATTGAAATACATGTTCTCTTTAAAGTGAGCTTCTTTTCTGAATCCACACTTTTCTAACAGCTTAATGGTGGCTATATTTTCTTTGTCTGCGTTTGCTTCGATGCTATGTATGCCTAGCTCTTCAAAACAATACTTTACAACGGCTTTTAAGGCTTCCGTTGCGATTCCTTTTTGCTGAAAATATGGGTGAATTCCATACCCAAATTCTGTTCGGAAGTTGTCCTAATCAATCGACCAAAAACCAATATACCCTACTAAGGTTTCGGAGTCTTTTTCACAAATCTTCCATGAAATACCTGTTTTATCCTCAAATCCATCTAATATGCGCTGTATGTATTCTTCAGCTTCTGCAAGCTTTTGCATGGGAAACCTTCCCATGTATTTCATAAATGTTGGGTTCGAGCGGAGTTCGAAAAGTTCCGCAGCATCTCTTAAGTTGGGAGGCACAAGATGAAGCCTGTTCGTTACAATTTTTGGAAATGCTGTTGGAAAGTTAATTGTTGGTTTCATCATACTGGAAATTTAGTCCGTTCAATGGAGGGGTCTAATTGAACTGCCTTGTCAAAAGAAGATTTAGCCAATTCAAATTGTCCTGTATAGTAATAGCTCAAACCTAAGTCGATATGTGTTTTTGCAATGGTTGGTTTTAATTGTACTGCTTTTCCCAACACATCAATGGCAGCAGCATAGTTTTTAGAAAGTCCATATAAAGTGCCCAGGTTACTTAAAACTTCGTAATTATTCGGTGCAATTTTTAATGCAGTTTCTAAGTACAACTGCGCATTCTGTAAATCATTTTTTTCTCTTCCATAGGCTCTACCCAAATTTAAGTAGGCAGTCATCTCATTTGGGTTATAACGGAGTAGCGTTTTGTATGCGTTAATTTTGTCGTCAGCATTTTTACTCTGCTCTACAATGATGTAAAAGTTTTGCAGAGTATTTTGATGATACGGATTGATTGACAGAATTTGGTAATAATAGGGTAGGACTTTATTGATGTTTTTAGTCAACTCCCATTGGGCATTGCCCATTAAAATCAGAGCATCAATGTACTCTGGATAAGCATTAATGGCTCTTTGCAAGTAGACCATTCCTTCTTGAAGCATTTTCTGTTTTTCCAAAGTGTCAGAAAGTTTCATGGCATTTTCCGTTAGAATACCACCGGCCATTACATTGCTTTTTGCCCCATTTACAGATATGTTTGCGTCGTGTGTAGCCAACGTCAAATTATTTTCCCAAACTTGATTGCGGCTAATTGTTTTGAAGGAGTATAATCCAAAGATTATAATGAGTGCAGTCAAAACTGCATTTTTAGCTATTATTTTGTGCTCCAATAATTTAAAAATACCAAAGCCCAAAACCAAGCTAAAGCCCAAAGAAGATACGTAGACAAAACGCTCATTCATAAACGCACCAATTACGAAAACAATGTTAGAAGCGATACTCAGCGTGATCACATAGAGTAAAATGGCAAAACTTATGATGTTCTTTTTAAAGAAGCCACAAATGGCAACAACAGCCAAGAATAGATAGGCCAACACCGAAAACAGAACCATTTTATTTCCCCAACCGACAATGGGAATGTGCTTCGGGTAGTAATCATAGGTAAGCGGGTGAGGGTATACCAGCAATTGCAGGTACTTTCCTAAAGTGAGCATGATGGTAGCGTACTTTTCAGAAGTTGTTGCTTCTAAAAAAGGGTCATTCATGATGTTGTCTGCAACAGCTGAGATTCCACCGCCAACAACCTGATAGCGGACTCCTGCCCAAATGACTGCAGCCACTGTTAATCCACCAAAGGCTGGCAAGGCTCTTTTAAATGAATGAGGGGTGAAGAAATAGATCGAAATTGGAATTACGGAAAGCCAAGTGATGGTACTTTCTTTGGCCAACAATCCAAGAAAAAAGAATATAACGATACTCAGTAAATCTTTGATTTTTTGATTTTCAAGGTACTTCAATACAAACCATAGTGTGCCTAATTGCAGGCAGAAAGCCATGATTTCATCTAGGCCTTTAATGTTGGCCACTACTTCGGTATGAATGGGATGGAAAAACCATAATAAACTTACAAGCAGGGGTAAAGAAATACCTTTTAGGAAACCTTTAAATGGAGGCAAAATACGGCTTAAGACCTTGTAGAGGAGTATACCATTAAGAATATAGAAAAGAACATTGAATAAGTGGGCTAAAAAGGGATTTGCTCCGACCAGTCCGTATTGAATGTTATAGATTACCATTGATAAAGGTCTGTACCTTCCTCCAGCAACTAATTCTTTCTTTACGCCATAAAAACCAACAAATTGATCATTGGTAAGTTGGTCCCAAATGCCCGAGAATCCTTTTTTTGTAAAATCATTTTCTGTAATGACGATGGCGTCATCTAGAGCAAAATCGTGAGTTAAGGTATTGCCGTTGAGCAAAAATCCGAAAATGATAAAAATGCCAAAAATTTGAAGCTCGGATAGCTTTTTCATAGTGGGTCTAAATTATGAAAATAGAAATGCTTGCTTCAACCAATTTAAAATAAAAATTACCTTCGCAAAATGGAAACAAGAGTACTTGAAGGGAATCTTCAAAAAATGCAGACCGAGTTGGCAAATCCTATTCAATATACCTTAAAATTGGGAGAAGATAAGATTGACATGACATCGTTGGTTGGGAGTCATCTTAAATTACATTTTACCGGTGTTATAAATTGTGTCAATTGCGGGAGGGTAACCAAAAAGTCATTTGGACAAGGGTTTTGTTATCCATGCTTTATGAATTCACCCCAAGCTGCACCTTGCATATTAAGACCCGAGTTATGCGAAGCACATTTAGGAAAGGGCAGAGATGTGGAATGGGAAGAGCGCAATCATAATCAGCCTCATGTGGTGTACCTTGCCATCTCTTCAGGCATAAAAGTTGGGGTTACACGAGAAACACAAGTTCCCTATCGTTGGATTGATCAAGGAGCTTCTCGAGCGGTTAAGATTGCTGTAACTGAAAATCGTTATCAAGCAGGTATGATTGAAGTAGCTTTGAAAGAATTTGCTTCAGACAAAACCCCTTGGCAACGAATGCTTAAAAATGAAGTTGCGACAGACATAGACATAATTGAAACGAAAGACATACTAATAGATAAGCTCGATGACGAATGGATGGACTTGGTAAGTGACGACGATGAGATAGCTGAATTAGAGTACCCTGCAATTCGATTTCCTCAAAAAGTGAAAAGTCACAACTTGGATAAGGAGCCAACACTTAAAGGAAAACTAGAGGCCATTAAAGGACAATACTTGATTTTTGAAGGAGGAGTTGTCATTAATATCCGCAAATACAGTGGGTACTTTGTTGAAGTAGAGGCGGAGGCTTAGGTTTTCGTTATTCTATTAGTGCATTTGGCTAGAAGAGTAATATTCGTTTAATTATATATCGACATCTAATTATGAGCAGGTTTTTACAAATACTGATCAACTGATGTTCCCAACTGAAGTAAGGCAACTTAGAGAGGAGAGTTATTGGCTGAATCAGATTGGCATTGGATTAATTGCTGATCTTGGACCACTTCAAATTACAACACAGGGGCAGTTTAATTTTAGATTTACTAATAATTTATTTGTTGACGAGAGACCTCTTAGCGTCTATGCAGGGGTAAACTTTAATCTTTCTGAAATAATTGGTCGATCTAAGGATAAGTAAATGCAGATGGAAATGATCAATATCCAGTAGAAACAATCCGGGAGAAATACTTGGCACATCAAATACTTAATTTACCTTTTTAGTATAGATATGATATCCAAGCCGTAAAATCCTAAAATTTCGGACAAGGAGCTAAGAAATAGCGTTTGTTTTTTCGTTTTCTTCTATCGTTTGCAATTTCATAGATGAGTGATATCTCATGTGCACCGCCTGAATATCGAGCGAGCTTTGAAATGGTTGCATCGTAACTATATCCAATCCTAAGGTCATTTGCCTGCAGTCCGACAAGAAATATAAACGACTCGTTATTCTGGTAGGTGTTTTCGTATCTCTTAAAAGGTATTCCCCTGTAGCTCAATCCAAGGTAGAAGGGATTACTTTCATAATACGCACCAATGTCTAATTGATCCCACGTGTCTTGACTTTTGTAGTGTACAACTGCTTTAATATAGGTGGGTTGGCCAATCTTGTCTGTTTTATTCAGTTCAAAAGTATACCCTCCGTGCACAGAAGTTTTTATGCCTAAAAAGCTATTGGTACCTAAAAAGCTGTATTCGGGTTGATTAATATGATCAATACTGAACCCTACCCAATACTTTTTGGTATTCGTTAAAACAACTCCTGCTCCAAAATCGAAATTATTAATATTATTACCTATTTGTTCAATAGAGAATGGAGCTCCGTCTCTAATAATTTGATCAGAAAATACAAGTTCAGATTGATTAACACCTCTACTGGTATAAGAAAACTTTGCCCCCCCTTTTAAAAATGTGGATCTGTTCAATCTCACGTGTGTCGAATATAGCGCTGCGATATTGGTATAATTTAAACCTTGGTTACCTGCCATATCTCGAGTAGCTATAAGACCCACGCCACTTTTTGCTTTTTCAATGTTATACTCAATCGTTGCGGTGTATGAAATAAAGCCCTTCGGAATGCTGGGCCATTGGTTCCGATACGAACTTGCCATTCTAAGTTGAGCCGTATTTCCTGTTAAGGCGGGGTTCAAGTACATCGGGTTTGCATAGAATTGAGAAAACTGAGGATCTTGGGCAAAACACGACTCGTAAGTAGCAAAAACTACAGACAACAGCACTAGGTAATAAATTTTTAACCCTATCAATTTCATTCCCTCTTTCCCTATCTAAATAATGTAAAATTGCCAGTTTTTGTTTCTCTTTTTCCGTTTAGAAACACAACCGATACTTTGTAAACGTAGACATCTTGAGGACTTAACTTCCCTCGATAATATCCATCCCACCCTTGATTTACGTCCTCGGTGAGGAAAATCAACTCACCCCAACGATTAAATATTTGTAATTCATAACTACTAACTAAATCAGTGTGGATATAAAAAACATCGTTACTTAAATCGTTTTTATTATAAAAACCACCATTTCCACCTCCTTGATTGGGTGTAAATGCATTTGGAATGACTAATTCATAAACAGGATTAATTCTCAAGTTTTTGAAGATAGAATCCTTACACCCAAATCTGCTATAAGCCACAAGCTTAATCGGAAACCACCCAGTATCTCTAAATTGAATCACCGTATCATTTTTAATTGAGGTGAAGGATTGGTAGAAATCCCATTCTACGTTATTTGTGTTTAGCGAAGTATTCGTAAAAGTGACCGTTGCATTATTTAAATCGGTGATACCTGGATTAATGCTAAAGTTTGGACTAGGTTTTGGGTATACAATAACTTGACTTTGATTTGAAGAACTTGTTTCGCAACCTATGGGAGAACTAATTTTTAAACCTATAGAGTAGGTGCCATCATTTGTATATGTGTAATTAAAGTTGCTTGAACTTGATGTCGCTCCATTGCCTAGATCCCACAAGTATGTTAGATTATTTGTTGCACCATTTATTGAGTCCACAAAATTAACAGTCAGTGGTTCGCAACCCTCATCTATAATTGCCGGTAAACTAACTATTGGATAGCTTTCTACAATCACGTCAATAGAGTCAGAAATAATAGTGCCACATTCATCAAATGCATTAACGATGTATTGGGTTGTGGTGGTCGGAGAAACTGAAATTGGCCCCAAGCCATTTCCAACATTATTACTCCATGTGTAGCCATAGCCTCCTAAAGTTCCGTCATGCGTAGCCGTTAAATCCGTTGACTCTCCTATACAAATATTGCCGGATGAAAAAGCTTGCAAATTGTCTTTTGACAAGTCTCGTACCGTTACGATTATTGACCCAGGATTGGTTGAACACCCTTGATTGTCAGTAACATTTACAGTGTAAGTGGTTTGGGTGGTTGGACTCACTTGATGGGTGCTTGAGTTGGGCAGATTATTGTTCCAATTGAAAGTAAGATTGGAATTTCCTCCGGTTGCTGTAGCTTGAATGGATGTTGAATTGCCGATGCAAATAGTGTCGTACGGACTAACTAGTAAGCGAATGACATCAGGTTGGGTTATAGTTAGTGTTGTGTCAATGGTACAGCCGTTTGAATCAGTAATGGTAACTTGATAATTCCCAACTGTTAGTCCTAAGTTTATAGAGTCTGTTACATTGTTAGACCAAATGAAAGAGTAGGGAGAAGTGCCACCAATAGGAGTAGCAACGAGTTCTCCATCCGACAGACCAAAACAAGATACTGAAAAGTTCGTCGCATTTATTTTTAAAGAGTCTGGTTCTGTAATAACTACAGAACTTGTAGTTGTACAACTGTTCGCATCTGTAACGGTAACCACATACGTTCCTTGGCTTAGTCCCGTTTCCGTAGCAGTTGGTGTTCCTGAAGGCCAAGCATAAGTGTATGGTGTTGTTCCGCCTGAAGCTGTTACTGTAGCTGCTCCATTGGTTCCTCCATTACAAGAAACAGCAGTAGTTGCTGAAATAGTAGACGTTAATAGGTCTGGTTCGGTAATGACTACAGAGCTCGTATCAGTACAATTGTTGAAGTCGGTTATGGTTACCACATAGGTTCCTTGGGTTAAGCCCGAGTCATTTGCAGTGGTATCTCCTGAAGGCCAAGCGTAAGAATATGGAGCTGTTCCACCGGTAACAGTAACTGATGCTGTTCCATCTGACCCTCCGTTACAAGAAACATTGGTAGATGTTGCAATTGCCGATGATAAAACGTTAGGTTCAGTAATGGTAACAGAACTTGTGGTCGTACAACTGTTAAAGTCGGTAACGGTCACCACGTATGTTCCAGGACTCAGTCCTGTTTCAGTAGCAGTTGGTGTTCCTGAAGGCCATGCATAGGTGTACGGAATTGTTCCTCCTGCTGCAGTTACCGTAGCTGTTCCATCTGAACTTCCGTTACACGAAATATTGGCAGTTGCTGAAATAGTCGAGGTTAGTAAGTTTGGTTCAGTAATACTAACCGAGCTAGTGCTCGTGCAACTGTTGGCATCTGTAACAGTAACCACATAGGTTCCTTGTGTAAGTCCTGTATCAGTTGCAGTGGTATCTCCCGAAGGCCATGCATAAGAATATGGAACTGTTCCCCCAGCTGCAGTTACCGTAGCTGTTCCATCTGCCCCGCCATTACATGAAACGTTTGTAGATGTTCCAATAGCTGAGGTTAAAATACTTGGTTCTGTTATAACTACAGAACTTGTAGTTGTACAACTGTTTGCATCTGTAACAGTTACTACGTACGTTCCTTGACTCAGTCCCGTTTCAGTAGCAGTTGTTGTTGCTGAAGGCCAAGCATAAGTGTATGGTGTTGTTCCGCCTAAAGCTGTTACTGTAGCTGCTCCATTGGTTCCTCCATTACAAGAAACAGCAGTAGTTGCTGATATAGTAGATGTTAATAGGTCTGGTTCGGTAATAACTACAGAGCTCGTATCAGTACAATTGTT
>Ga0228674_1000482_pt1 | contig 27635 bp, 25 predicted proteins | sample 1D_rmetaG_FD_189054 | JGI IMG/M metagenome (GOLD analysis project Ga0228674, IMG submission 189054) | Seawater microbial communities from Monterey Bay, California, United States - 1D_r | ecosystem: Environmental > Aquatic > Marine > Coastal | place: USA: California | collected 2016-09-26
GTAATTCGTAGAATATTTGGGGAAATACCTCATATTGATCTTATGGCATCTTGGTTCAGTGCGAAGCCTAATCTACAGCTCATTTATGACCTTATTGGAATTCTAATTTTGTTCTTTCTAATCTATTTATTTAACAAAAGTAGATCTCAACTGGTCAAAGGAAAACTTTCAGATAACCTCAAACGTTTTGTTAATTCTAAAAGGGCAGTTAGTTTGGTGTTACTTCCCGTTTTAATCATAACCAGTTTATACAGCTTGTTTTATTGGATTGGCTCTCAGTTATCAGGAGTTGCAGTGACTTCGTCATATCATTTAAATGCCATATTTTACAATGAGTTTTTTACAATTCTAATTCTAGCAGATGTATTTATCTTATTGCTTTCATTTCAGTATACGGAACGATATAGTCAGCTTATAAGGAATACAGGTTTTGTGATATGTACAATTCTGATTCGGTTGTCCTTTGCTACCGACGGATTAACCAATATTGCGCTTATAATTTCTAGTGTTCTATTCGGTCTTTTAGTGTTGAGAATTTATCAAGCTACAGAAAGTTCCTTACAACATCAGCAGTAACAAAGTTGGTATATAATTAATTGGCACATCATTTGTTTTATTCTAGATGAATCTAAGCAATTGTGAAAAAAATAACCGCTAGTTTATTATTGGTTTTATATCTCTTAATGACGCATTCTTTTTTTGCTCAAGTAAAGCCTATGTACCCTAATTTTGGGGCACAACTGAAACTTTGTGGATTACGCAGCAGTCCAAGAGAATTACTGCCTTCCCTATATTTTAAGGGAACCCATCTTTTTAATCATAATCGACATTTTATATTCCCTAATTTGACAGTTGGAAATTCTATTTATCCAACACTTGCCTTTGCTGGGGATAAGTCTCAAGGTGGTATTATATTAGGTGTTGAAGTACCTGTGGCTTTGGAGATGTATTATGGAAATATTGAATCTGATTATTTCTTCTTTGGTATTGGTCTAGCCGCGTGCGCATATGCCCTGAGGGAGTACGAAAGTTTTTATGGTTTTGGCCCATATTTGGCTTTTGGAGGAGATATTCCAATTTGGAGAGGAGATTTTGGATGGAAGTTTGACTTTACACTTTATAACTCGGAAGCGTCTTCCTTACATTTTAATCTCGGGATTTTTTATCAAATTGGCTATGGCTACTAGGTTATTTAGACAAGTGTAATTTTTTGTGAGCCAACAACAATTATATCACCTTTTATGCATTTTGCGCGTCGCCTTAACTCAATGTCACCATTTCTAAGGACTTCTTCAGAGTCTACGATCATCTTTGCATGCCCTCCAGTTTGAGCTATACCTAATGCTTTAAGAAGTGCTAATAATTCAATGTAGGGACCTTCTATTTTAAATTCGGAATTATTTCCCATTGAGTTCCATTGCTTTAAGGGTATTCATCATCAATGAAGCTATTGTCATAGGTCCTACGCCACCAGGCACAGGAGTGATATAGCTAGCTTTTGAGGATGCGTCTTTAAAATTGACATCTCCAACAAGTCTCCATCCACGTTCTCGGGAGGCGTCATCAACTCGAGTTGTACCCACATCAATAATGACAGCACCTTCTTTAATCATATCTGCCGACACAAATTCTGGCCTTCCAATCGCAGCAATTAATATATCTGCCTGAAGACAAAGTTCTTTAAGATTTTTTGTTCTAGAGTGCGTTAGTGTGACTGTACAATTTCCAGGATTGGAATTTCTACTAAGCATCATGCTGAGCGGTGTGCCTACAATGTTACTTCTCCCTATGATTACACAGTGTTTTCCTGAAGTTTCAATTTCATATCTGCGCATTAGCTCGATAATACCCGCAGGGGTTGCGGGAAGAAAGCCAGGTAGATTTAGCATCATATTTCCAAGATTCATCGGATGGAAGCCGTCTACATCTTTGTTAGGGCTAATTGTATCTGTAATTTTTGTTTCATTTATATGATGTGGAAGTGGAAGCTGAACGATGAAGCCATCAATATTTTGGTCCTCGTTAAGCTCGATAACCTTAGCTAATAAGGTGTCCTCTGAAACGTTTTCATCAAAACGAATTAAAGTGCTATCAAATCCAATCTCCTCACAAGCTTTAACCTTTGCGGTTACGTAGGATAGGGAACCGCCATCACTCCCAACAAGCACTGCAGCGAGGTGTGGTGTCTTTTTACCTAATTCTTTTCTAATCAAAACTTTTTCTTGAAGTTCCTTTCTGATTTGAAGAGCTGTTTCCTTTCCGTTAAGACGTTGCATGACTTTTTTTTACAAAGATAATAAGCGAAGTATTTCGAAAGGTCTAAAACATCGTATCTTTGTAAAAACTATTTAACAATGAGATATTTTTTTCAACTAATTTTCGTTTTGTGCACATTTACTTATGTTGCACAAACTGAGTATGATGGTTCTGAGATTGGTGTGGAGGTTTTTGCAGCAAGAGCTGGTTCTAATGGTGGTACGATGGGGTTTGGATTAAAATATGCCGCAATTCTCAATAAAAATTTTGCAGTTGGCCCTTCTTTTAGGTATCATAGAACATGGAATTATTTATACAATGGTTTGGCCGGTGATATTCCGTCAAGTGCGAGTATATACGGTGGTGGCTTTTTTGCCCATGCCAGATATAAGGATGCTCTTTTTGGCGGTGTTGAGTTTGAACTTTTAAAAACACCGTTTAATTTTAGCCAAACTGGTGGTGAATTCAAACCTTGGATTGCAACACTTTTTATTGGAGGGGGTTTTTCAAAACTTTACAACAAAGTAAGAATTAATCTAGGTGTATTTTATGATGTGATTGACGCTGAAAATAGTCCATTTCGCCCCAATTATTCAATCAGGATAAAAAATAGTGAAGGTCAAACACAACGAATTTTACCAGTAATTTATCGAATTAACTTCTTTTTCCCAATAGGTTTAAATAAAGAGTAAATAATGAAAATCGGAATTGTATTGTATCCTACATTTGGTGGGAGTGGAGTAGTGGCTACCGAACTCGGGAAAGCTCTTGCGAAAAAAGGACATCAGATTCATTTTATCACGTACTCACAGCCTGTGCGCCTGGGTGGCTTCACAGAAAATGTTTTTTACCATGAGGTTTCTGTTTCGGATTATCCGTTATTTGACTTTCAGCCCTATGAAACAGAGCTTGCAAGTAAGATGGTGGATGTCGTTAAATATGAAAAACTTGATCTTATCCATGTTCACTACGCTATTCCTCATGCGTCAGCTGCCTTTATGGCGAAGCAAATTTTGAAAACGCAAGGAATAACAATTCCATACGTCACAACCCTTCATGGTACGGATATTACGCTTGTAGGACGAGACCCCTCTTTTGAACCAGTGATTACATTCTGTATCAATGAGTCTGACGCAGTTACAGCTGTTTCAGAAAGTCTTAAAAAAGATACCTTAAAACATTTTAATGTAAAGAATGAGATAACGGTAGTACCTAATTTTATTGCTCTAGATAAAAAGCGCACGGACAGTAAAATTAATAGAGGGCTATATGCATCGCCTGACGAAAAAATAATCAGCCATATTTCTAATTTTCGAAAAGTGAAACGTGTCGAAGATGTTATTCGTGTATTCGCTGAAACAATAAAAAAAGTACCCTCAAAACTTTTGTTTGTTGGAGATGGTCCAGAAAGGTATGGTTGCGAGCAGTTATGCCGCGAATTGTCTTTGTGCGAGCATATACTATTCCTTGGCAAGATTAGAGATACTTCAGATGTTTTGGCAATATCAGATGCTTTTCTTTTACCTTCAGAAACAGAAAGCTTTGGCCTAGCGGCACTCGAAGCAATGTCTATGGGTGTCCCAGTTGTTTCTAGTAATTCTGGAGGTATACCAGAGGTTAATGAAAATGGTTTTTCAGGTTTTTTATCAGATGTTGGTGATGTGAACGATATGTCAAAGAATTTAGTGCATATTCTTACTGAGAATAGGCTTGATTCGTTTAGGGACAATGCTTTAGTTCAAGCTCAAAAGTTTGCAATATCGAAGGTGCTGCCCATGTATGAAGATATTTATACTAAATTAGTACGGTAAGCATCCAGTAATTTAATTTGGTGTTCTGATTGTGAAATATGTCCTCAAAAAAGAAAATAGACAGTTGGATTTCTTCTAGAAAAAAAAGATTAGAATCTTTCAAGGCTGAAGAACTGTTTCCTTTGCTTCTCGCGGGAGATAAAAATGCATTGAGCTCAGCAATAACGCTTATTGAAAGCACCCATCCCAATGCACGACATGAAGCCACCAAGCTTATTGATTTATGTGCAGCACATCCAACTAGTTCATGGCGTATTGGTATTACAGGAGTTCCAGGAGTGGGGAAAAGCACTTTTATTGAGGCATTTGGCGCTCAAATATTAGAGGCAGGTCATAAACTTGCAGTATTGGCAGTTGATCCATCTTCGAATGTCTCTGGTGGAAGCATCCTCGGAGATAAAACAAGAATGAATACCTTATCGAAAGAGGAAAATGCATTCATAAGACCCACGGCAGCCGCTGGAAATTTAGGGGGCGTTGCCCGGTGTTCGAGAGACGCAATGCTTTTATGTGAAACTGCTGGTTTTGATATTATTCTTATTGAAACTGTAGGAGTAGGGCAGTCTGAAACTATGGTTCATGGTATGGTAGATTATTTTCTTTTACTTCTTTTGGCGGGTGCAGGTGATGAGCTCCAAGGAATGAAGCGAGGAATTATGGAGCTAGCTGATACCATTCTAATTACTAAGGCAGATTCAGGCAATGAAAAGGCATCTCAACTTGCAGCGCGTTCTTATGCCAATGCTGTTCATTTATTCCCTGCTAAAGAAAGCGATTGGATTACAAATGTATTAACAACGAGTAGTCTCGATAATAAGGGGCTTTCTGAGGCCTGGGAGAACTTAAAAAGCTTTTTTAATGTGACTGTTAGTAATGGCTTCTTTTTAAAGAATCGAAGGGTACAAAATTCACGTTTTTTAAGAGAAAACTTTGCGCATTTAATTCTTAATGAAATTGATTCAAACGAGACGCTTAAAAGTTATCTAAATCTGCTTGAACAAAAATTAGCAGAGGGAACCATTAATCCTGGTCAAGCGGTAGATTTACTTTTCAAGAAGTACAAAGAATTTCTGTTATCTCAAGCTTAAAAAAATTACTGAATTAGTAGTTTTTTTGTGTAATTGTTTTCCCCAATTGTAAGGTGTAAAAAGACAATTCCAGTTTTTATATTTTTAGGAATAGTTAAACCTGTTGAATGTATCAATTTTCCCTTTTTAAGCTCAGCCCCAAGTGTATTAATGATGAAATAATCACCACTAATTGCCTCTGAAAAATTTAGCCTTTCGCCAGGGCTTATATCATTTGGGTATGCCGTAACTTTTTTTCTGATTGATTCTGAAAGATGTGACAATTCATTTATCCTGCAAAGGCCACCATTAAACGTTCCAGCCCATAAGGTGTTGTTACCATCGTATTTAAGACAAAGAATATGATTATCGGGTAGGTCCGAATTCCCTGTGTTTAAATGCGTATATTGATTTAAGAATTTAGTCACTATACCATTGGTTTCGGTTCCTATATAGATTTCACCTTGCATGCCATGCTGCATACACAGAAGGCTATTTGATTCGATTGGGCTATTATTCGAGTTGAAAATATTCCAAGGTCCACCAAAGCCCTCATCTAAAATTAATCCAGCGGCAGGAGAAATTAACCACACTTTTCCGTTGCTATCAATTTGAATATCAAGCACCGAATTATCAGGCAATTCGGAGCTAATAATTGTGTGATTCGTATAATTATTATCGATGTCAAAATAAAGTACGCCACCATTAATAGTACCAACATACTTTGTGCTTTCTCCCACACATATTGAGGTGATATTATTCGATAATAAACCATCATCGCTTGTAAAAGAATACCAAGAAGTTCGATCAAAAATATAAATTCCTTCTGTTGTTGCGATCCAAATGTCACCTGTGTTATCAACGTCAATTGCTCTTACAAGAAAATCACCTAAACCTGAATTTAAAGGGGTATAGTTGCTCCATGTAAGTCCATCATATTTATACAAGCCTCCTTGAACAGTACCTACCCATAATAAGGAATCACCATCATTTTTCAACGCTCGAATATCATTATCTAATAAACCACTATTTGTTTCATTAAAAACAGTCCAGCTGGATCCATTCTCTATCTTAGCGAGTCCTTGATCTGTTCCTATCCAAATAGCAGACAACGACGTTTCTAAACATCTTATGGTATTAAATGGTAACGGTGAATTTTCGGTAGTATAGCTCTGAACCAATTGTGCTTGCCCCTTAAAGACAAGCACAATTATTGATAAGATTAAAAGAAACCTTAAGGTCTTATTCATTTTTGATGACTAATCTTTCAGAATGAACTAGATTTCCTGAAGAAAGTATAACGGAATATATGCCGTCGGAAACATTTTTCAAATTAATATTGTGATTATTCATTCCAGCGCCGTCTTGAAATCTTTTTTTATAAATGCGTTTTCCGGCACTATTAATAATTTCTAATTCTACTTTCTCTTTATCAGAGAGTCCATAGGAAATCTCAAATACACCATTAGAAGGGTTCGGGGAGATACCGATGGAATTTTCAATTGTCAATCCACTGATGTCTGCACAAGATTCTACAATAACTTCGACAAGTACAGAGTTACTCGTGCAATTGTTTTCAAGAGCTTGAACATAAAAGTTTGTTGTTTCAGTCAATACTGGAGTTGAAAAAGTAGTACCTGTGCCTAGCAGATTTCCAGCTTCATTATACCAGTTAAGAGTTCCTGTTCCTGATGCACTCAGCTGCGCCACTTCATTAACGCATATGGTTGTACCCGAAGCTTCAGGGTCGGATGGATCTGCAACTGTTATTTCAACTGGAACTAGATCACTAGTGCACGTGCCATTTTGAGTTTCAACTTCCCAATCATAGAAGTAGTAATAATATGATGAGCTAGAGGTTGCGCCAACAATTGATAGAATATCCTCCAAAATATATGGATAAGTAGCAGAGTTGTTGTTTCTGTATAAACCTCCATTAGGCAAATTGGTTCCTACCAATTGATAATTATAGCCTACAGGAATTTCAAAATTTAAATCTACTCGGCTCGCACCAGCGGGAACAGTTTCTGTTAAAGATTCAATTACAGTTCCATCTTCATCTTGAAATTCTATAGTGATACTTCCGCCTTCTAATGCGTAAACCAAAACACTTTTAAGTGTAAAAGGAATGTATGCATGGAATATACCTCCTTGCGTAGAGGTAAGGTATCCACCACCACCAATTCCATTCGAGTATGGTTCAGCATTTACTATTTCTGTGTATGAATCTGTATTTTGAACCCATATTGTCATGTTTTCAACAAGTGGATTTGTAGTATATGTATTTCCGCTAAGTAAAAAATTTCCTTCATCATCAAACCATTCAACATCTCCCGTTGATGTTGCTTCTAGGTTGACGGAGGAACCTGTACAATCCGAGGCATCATTAACTTGAGGTGCATTGGGTACTGCGCTACTAACAACATATGGAAGTGAGGTGTTAGAGCCACAGAAATTAGTAACCGTGCATGTATAACTTCCAGGCTCGGTAACCACTATACTTTGGGTTATAGCGCCATTGGACCACAAGAACTCAGTACCTGCAGTTGCTGTCAAAGTGATGGATTGACCTAGGCAGAGGTTATTAGAACCACTTGAATTTATCGTTGGCAGTACACCTGAATTTTCAGGATGCTGCATAGTTAAGGTTACAGGTACAGCGGTATAATTATTATCCTCGTTTTCTTCTTCGAAATAGTTGTTTTTATCAACTTCCATTACGATGTAATAATCTCCATTACATGTATTCTCTGGTACATTGATCCACATGCCATCTAACCAATAACCATAGACATCTGTCCAGCCAGAAGAAATACCTTGCTCTACAACCGAACAACCATAGCTTCCGCCCCCAAGATTCCAATTAGTAAAGTCGTCATTTGCCATAACATTTCCACCATTGAAGGTCGTATTGTCATCTCTGCAATGTCCATAATATGTGCTGCCTGCGGTGTTTCCACACTGTCCATAATCCATTAGGCAAAATCCGATTTTTGCACCATCACCAACGATGGGCCAATTTAATGGATTTGGATCGCTCGTTGGTATTCTTAGCGTCATTACGGCCCAATCATCCACATGATTGTGACCATGACTTTCATGGTAGGTCATACTTCCTGTCCAGGTGTCCACATAATTCATATTGTCTCCCTCTTTTTTGTATACCCTTTGTAAAAGCATTTGTTTTGGGTTCTCCTCTCCATTTGGACATGAAAAAGAACCTGAACCATTTACGCCGTATATCGTATCATTTCCACAAATAAACGCTCGATTACCATTTGAATCTACACCTCTCACAGTAAACGAACCATGACCGATATTGGGGGTAGATCCAGTAACTCTTAATCGCCCATCATCTGGACCTTGATTGTTAAAATTTTGCCCTGCGCCGCTCTGAGGATATTCAATCCATCCATTATCGGCAATGCCCTGCCATGACGCAGTTATATCCGGTAGAAGAAGACAATTATTAGTTCCATCAGCGCATTCGCAGCTCGTTGCATTTGTTGTTGTGCATTGACCTAAATAATTGAAAGAAAGGGCAACAACACTTAAAAGTGAATAGAAAATTTTCATAGTTTAGTTTTGGTACCTCAATATACTGATTTCAAATGTGATAAAAGAATATTAGTGAGTAGATAGGATATTGTAATCATCAAAACAGGTTATCTTTGGTTAATATGATGCCGAAACTGTATAGTATTGTCAAATTGAGATGTCCAAAATGCTTACATGGAAGATTTTTTGAATCCCATGTCTATGATTTAAAACGTATTGGAAATGTGTTAGATGAATGCCCAAAATGCAGAACAAACTACATTCCTGAACCAGGATTTTATTTTGGGGCGATGTATGTGTCTTATGGCTTGGGTGTTGCAATCTTTGTTGCAATATGGGTGGGCGCTAATCTGTTTTTTGGAGCTGTTTCTGTTTGGATTCAGATTTCAATTTTAACTGCCTTAATAATCATTTTGAGTCCTTTAATTTTTGCCTTGTCTAAAATCATTTATGCTAATATTTTTATTCATTTCGATAAAGAGATAAATAAGAAGATAGGCACTGATAATTAAAAGCTCAAGTCCTTTTTGTAATTTCGAATTAAATCAATGTAAAAATGAAAAACAACTACTTCAAATTTTTATTTATTCTATCTTATTGTTTGTTGATGAAGGTAGATTCTCAAGCTCAAATTATTACCAATGATTTTTCTCCTGTGGTTGTTATCGATGCAGCAGATGATCCTTACGCTTTTGATTTTAACGGTGATGGAGTAATTGAATTTTACTTTTTGGTTCAAGATTTGAGTGGTGATACAACGATTTCAGGTCTTCCTGCGACTTATGACGGGTCCGGATCACTTTTAGGTTGTGCTAATGGTATGCCAACTGGAGTAACATCTGCCGAAACCTCGGCATTTGATGTCTCACTTTTGAATGCGGGTGATGAATTAACCGTTTTTCAAGAATATGGCTCAGATACAAGTTATGCTTTGGGTATAGACCTTGTAATTAATACTGCAATTATCGGAAGTCTGCCTTATCAATATGGTGCATTTTTGGGAAATCAAGGTTTCTTGGGTGCTATGTTCGATATTGGAGGTAGTCTGCATTTAGGTTGGATTGAGGTTTCTGTTTTATCTGATGGAAGTCAAATTACATTGCATTCATACGGTTATGACGCCTCTCAAGGTGGAAATCCACTACTTGTAGGGAACTCGAATACGAGTGTGAATGAAATGATGCTTCAAGATGTCGATGTAAATATATCCAATCGTAAATTAAAAGTTAATTTGAAAGCTTTCGATGCCCATGCTAAATTGCGTATTACAGATGTTAGTGGAAAAACGCGTTTGTTTTCGCGGCTATTACATTGGCAGAATGAGTTTGATCTTAGCCTATATGAACAAGGTATGTATGTTGTTTCCTGTGAATTAAATGGGGCCGTGCATACGCAGAAAATCATCCTACACTAAAATCCAATAAGAAAACCTCACCATTCCTTTTTTTGTCAGAAAGTATGACATTTAGACATATTTATAATCCGCGCTTGTCTCTTTTGTCATAATAAATCACTCATTTCTACCATGGCATATTAATTGTCATAGAGTAGAAAAAAATAATAACATGGGAAAAATTATAGGAATTGACTTAGGAACCACAAACTCGTGCGTTTCGGTCATGGAAGGAAATGAACCAGTGGTTATAGCGAACTCAGAAGGTAAAAGAACAACACCTTCTGTTGTAGCTTTTGTTGAAGGCGGTGAGCGTAAAGTCGGTGACCCAGCCAAAAGACAAGCCATTACAAATCCAACCAAAACAATTTACTCTATAAAGCGATTTATGGGGTCAAGCTTTGACGATTGTAAAAAAGAAGTATCAAGAATGCCATATAAAGTGGTAAAAGGAGATAACAATACGCCACGCGTGGAGATTGATGATCGTAAATATTCACCACAAGAAATTTCAGCAATGATTCTTCAAAAGATGAAGAAAACAGCGGAAGATTATTTAGGACAAGAGGTTTCTGAAGCGGTAGTAACTGTGCCCGCTTACTTTAACGATTCACAACGTCAAGCAACCAAAGAAGCTGGTGAAGTTGCTGGTCTTACAATTAAAAGAATCATTAATGAGCCAACTGCAGCAGCATTGGCCTACGGACTAGATAAAAAAGGTGTTGATCAAAAAATCGTTGTTTTTGACTTTGGAGGAGGAACGCATGATGTTTCTATTCTTGAGCTAGGAGATGGTGTTTTTGAGGTATTGTCAACTGATGGTGATACACACCTTGGAGGAGATGATGTAGACGAAACAATCATTTCATGGTTAGCTGACGAGTTTAAGAAAGATGAAGGTCTTGATTTGCGAAAAGATCCAATGGCATTGCAAAGATTGAAGGAAGCAGCAGAGAAAGCAAAAATCGAGCTTTCCTCTACAACTTCCACGGAAATCAACTTGCCTTACATTATGCCTGTAGATGGTGTGCCAAAACATTTAGTTCGAACACTGCAACGTGCAAAATTTGAGCAGTTGATCTCAGAAATCGTAGAAAGAACTATCGCACCATGTAGATCTGCACTTAAAAATGCTGGCTTATCTGCAGGTGATATTGACGAAGTGATAATCGTTGGAGGATCAACTAGAATCCCAATCATTCAAGATGCGGTTAAAAATTTCTTCGGAAAAGCACCATCAAAGGGTGTGAACCCTGATGAAGTTGTTGCTATTGGTGCTGCGATCCAAGGCGGAGTTTTAACCGGTGAGGTTAAAGATGTTCTCCTCTTGGATGTAACGCCGTTATCTCTAGGAATAGAAACAATGGGGGGTGTATTTACCAAATTAATTGAGTCGAATACAACCATTCCAGCTAAAAAGTCTGAGGTATTCTCAACTGCAGCTGACAACCAACCTTCTGTTGATATTCATGTGCTTCAAGGAGAGCGCCCGATGGCAAATGATAATAAATCATTAGGAAGATTTCAGCTTAGCGACATTCCTGCAGCGCCACGAGGTGTGCCTCAAATTGAAGTTACATTTGATATTGATGCAAACGGAATCATGAATATTTCTGCAAAGGATAAAGGAACTGGAAAAGAACAATCCATTAAAATTGAAGCTTCTTCAGGTTTGTCAGATCAAGAAATAGAAAGAATGAAGGCTGAGGCTGAAGCAAATGCCGAGGCAGATCAAAAGAAGAAAGAAGAAGTTGAGGTTGTTAATAAGGCAGACTCTACAATTTTCCAGACTGAAAGACAGCTTAAAGAATACGGAGATAAACTTCCTTCAGATAAAAAACAACCTATCGAGGACGCTTTGGCAGAATTGAAAAAGGAGTTTGAAGCGAAGAACATTGAGAACCTCGAACCAGCAATGGAAAAGTTAAACAATGTTTTCCAAGCGGCATCTCAAGAGATGTACAATGCAACGAATCAAGAAGGCGGAGATCCTAATGCGGGTCAGCCACAAGGTGAAGGTGCAGAAAATGCTCAAGATGAGGTTACAGATGTTGACTTCGAAGAAGTAAATGAAAAGAAATAGTCTCTAGTAGTAAAGGATTATTTGGTTATAAGTTAAAAGGCACCCACAGGGTGCCTTTTTTTATACATTGATGGCTTTTTTCAGGCGAAAGAGGTTGCTCTCCTTGAAAAAATCATGTCCGCATTCAATTTCAATTAAGGCCTCAGGAAAGCCTATTTCATTCAAAAAAAGGACTGCTTGTTGGGTTCTAATGACTTGGTCATATTTACCCATAATTACCCTAAAATAGATTTTATTGGAATTTAGTGACTTAGTGATCGCAGCGAAGTCAGGTTTTATATTTCTGAATCCTCTCCAGGTTCTCGATGCCCTTTGAAACTGTTCTTTATTTCCTGCAAATAGTTCAATAAAGGCCAAGACTTTTGGTCTTATTAATCCTAGTCTGAAAGCAAATTTTGCAATTCTAATAAATGATTTAGGGGAACCCTCCCATTTTTGAAATAATAATCTAGCCAAACGCATGCGCGAGGTTCGGTTATAAAAACTCATTGGGTCCATACCGTCAGGAGAAATTATTTGAACGGATTTTAGTCGTTCTTCATATAAAGGAAGTAGTGAAAGTACAAATCTTCCACCTTGGGAAAAACCAATAAAATGAAAATGATCGTTTGCCTCTTTTTCAATAATTTTTGCAAAGATTGAATTGAATTCTTCGATTTTCAGGGGTTGGTTTTCGATTCTTTCTACAGGAAATTGAGATTTTCCATGATGAGGTAGTACAATTAATATCAGTTTCCGGTCTTTTTTTGCCAAAAACAAAAAATCTTCCACGTTTCTGCCATGTCCATGAAAACAGACCAGAGTATTTTGTCCTGAACCCTCAATATAGTACTCTAGAGTAACGTTGCCTTCTCTAATTAAATGTGAATCCATTGCCTCTAAATTAGGTCATACGATCCTCTTTTTGCTCGGTAATCTGCTTTAATTAACACTTTGGTTGAAATTTGTGTATAAACATTTTACATAATTGAGCCCAAATCGTAGTATTTCAATTAAATTTGCTTTCGATTTATTGTGTTATGTCACATCATCTAAATTGAACATTATATGCCCAAAGATTCTTCCATAAAATCTATTTTAATTATTGGTAGCGGTCCCATTGTAATTGGACAAGCTTGTGAATTTGATTACGCTGGATCTCAGGCCTCTAGATCTTTAAGAGATGAAGGTATTGAGGTTACTTTAATCAATTCCAATCCTGCAACAATCATGACCGACAAAGTTGTTGCTGATAACGTTTATTTGAAGCCTCTTGAACCGGCAAGTGTTCGTGAAATTCTCGAACAACACAATATTGATGCGGTCCTTCCAACTATGGGAGGGCAAACTGCATTGAATTTGTGCATCAAATGTGATGAAATGGGTATTTGGGAAGAGTTTGACGTAGATATAATAGGTGTCAACATTGACGCCATAGAAATTACAGAAAATAGAGAAGCATTCCGTGATTTAATGACTGAAATTGGTGTGCCAATGGCACCTCAAAAAACGGCTAAATCCTTTTTAGAAGGAAAAGAAATTGCTCAGGAATTTGGTTTTCCTTTATGTATTAGGCCTTCATACACATTGGGTGGTTCTGGTGCATCTATTTTGCATGATCCAAACGAATTTGACAATTTATTAGAACGTGGTCTTCAACTTTCCCCGATTCATGAGGTAATGATTGATAAAGCATTATTGGGTTGGAAGGAATACGAGCTAGAACTTTTGAGAGATTGCAATGATAATGTCGTCATTATTTGTTCAATCGAGAATTTTGATCCTATGGGGATTCACACAGGTGATTCCATAACTGTCGCTCCAGCTATGACATTGTCAGACACTACATTTCAGAGAATGCGAGATATGGCGATCAATATGATGCGTTCTATCGGTGAGTTTGCAGGAGGTTGTAATGTTCAATTTGCAGTTTCTCCGGATGAAAAGGAAGAAATTATTGCAATTGAAATTAATCCAAGAGTTAGTCGCTCATCAGCCTTAGCTTCGAAAGCAACAGGGTATCCGATAGCAAAAATTGCATCAAAGCTGGCAATTGGATACTCATTAGATGAGCTTCAGAATCAGATTACAAAAACTACATCTGCGCTTTTCGAACCAACATTGGATTATGTGATTGTTAAAATTCCAAGATGGAATTTTAACAAATTCCCTGGTACGAACCGGAAATTAGGACTTCAAATGAAGTCTGTTGGAGAAGTCATGGGGATCGGACGTTCTTTTCAAGAGGCGCTTCAAAAAGCTTGTCAATCATTGGAGATAAATCGAAATGGTTTGGGTGCAGATGGTAGAGAGCTAACGAATCAGAATGAAATACTCCATTCTCTTGAAAATGCAAGTTGGAATCGTTTATTTCATATTTATGATGCCATTAAACTTGGTATTCCATTTAAAACGATTGTTGAAAAAACAAAAATTGATATTTGGTTTTTGAAGCAAATTGAAGATTTAATTAAGCTAGAAGATAGAATTGAGAAATTTCATATTGAAAACCTTCCAGAAGAGCTATTTTTTGAGGCGAAGCAAAAAGGTTATGCGGATCGGCAGATCGCTCATTTACTGCGCTGCCTTGAATCAGAGGTATATGCCAAAAGAAATGCAATAGGTTTAAATCGCGTTTATAAATTGGTTGACACCTGTGCTGCGGAATTTTCTGCACAAACACCATATTACTATTCCACGTTTGAATTTGAAAATGAGAGCAAAGTCTCTGATAAGAAAAAAGTTGTTGTATTAGGTTCGGGTCCCAATCGCATTGGTCAGGGAATTGAATTCGACTATTCCTGTGTTCACGGAGTACTCGCTGCAAAAGAATGTGGTTATGAGACGATTATGATCAATTGCAATCCAGAAACTGTCTCTACGGATTTTGATACAGCTGACAAGCTTTATTTTGAACCTGTATTTTGGGAGCACATTTATGATATTATTCAGCATGAGAAACCTGAAGGTGTCATTGTTCAGCTTGGTGGTCAGACCGCACTAAAACTTGCTGAAAAACTAAGTCGCTACGGCATAAAGGTTTTGGGAACTAGTTTTGACGCTTTAGACCTTGCAGAAGATAGAGGTCGTTTTTCAAAACTTCTTGAAGCCAATGAAATTCCTTTTCCAAAATATGGTGTTGTTGAAAGTGCTGAACAAGCTTTAGAGCTTTCAGATGATTTAGGTTTCCCTCTGCTTGTTAGACCTTCCTATGTTTTAGGAGGACAGAAAATGAAGATAGTGATCAACAAAGAAGAGCTTGAGCATCATGTTGTAGATATTCTCAATGAGATGGGGAATAATCAAATATTATTGGATCATTTTTTAGGAGGTGCAATTGAGGCCGAAGCGGATGCAATTTGTGATGGAGAGGATGTCTACATTATAGGAATTATGCAGCACATTGAACCTGCTGGAATTCACTCGGGAGATTCATATGCAGTTCTACCGCCATACAATCTTGGTGATTTTGTAATGACTCAAATAGAAGATATTACCAAAAAGATAGCAGTGGAGCTTCAGACCGTAGGGCTTATTAATATTCAGTTCGCCATTAAAGATGACAAGGTTTATGTTATTGAGGCCAATCCAAGGGCGTCTCGAACTGTTCCATTTATTGCGAAGGCTTATGATGAGCCGTATGTGAATTATGCAGCAAAAGTAATGCTCGGTGAGAAAAAAGTAAAAGACTTCAATTTTACGCCTCGCAAAAAAGGATATGCAATAAAAATACCTGTCTTTTCATATGAGAAGTTTCCAGATGTTAAGAAAGAGCTAGGTCCAGAAATGAAGTCTACTGGTGAAGCCATTAGATTTATTGATGATCTAAAAGATCCATTCTTCAGAAAAATTTATTCAGAACGAAATATGCATTTGTCACGTTAATGACATTTTATATATAATCTCACTCCCCCTTTTTTTATATTTGTACTATGTCAAACATAGAACATATTTTAGCACCTGTTAAAAAGGAGATGGGTTCTTTCGAAACTTATTTTAAAGAGGCGCTAGAGTCGAATGTTCCCCTTTTAGACAAGGTCACGCAATATATCGTTAAAAGAAAGGGGAAGCAGATGCGCCCCTTATTTGTTTTTTTATCTTCTAAGCTATTTGGTGAAACAAATGATATCACTTTTCATGCGGCTTCTCTAGTGGAGTTGCTACATACCGCGACACTTGTTCATGATGATGTTGTAGACGACGCAAATGAACGTAGAGGTTTCTTCTCGGTAAATGCATTGTGGAAGAATAAAATAGCCGTTCTTGTGGGAGATTTCATGCTTTCTAAAATACTTTTGCTTTCTATTGAGAAAGAAAATATTGCACTTCTTGAGGTTGTAGCTCGATCTGTTAAAGAAATGAGTGAAGGTGAATTGTTACAGATAGAAAAAGCAAGATCATTAGATATTACTGAAACAATATATTTTGAGGTCATAAAGAAAAAAACAGCATCGTTGATTTCAACCTGTTGTGAAGCTGGTGCTATAAGTGTTGGTGCACATGAGCATAGAGAAAAAATGAGACTCTTTGGAGAGAAGGTGGGGCTGGCATTTCAAATTAAGGATGACATATTTGATTATGGTACACCAGGGAATATTGGCAAACCCACAGGAATAGATATTCGAGAACAAAAAATGACACTCCCTTTGATTTATACCCTAGAAAATTGTCCACCAAAAGTAAAAGCTGAATTGAAAAACATCATTAAAAATCATAATGAGAATAGTGCTAAAATTAATCGAGCAACATCTTTAGTTTTGAAATACGGTGGTATCGATTATGCGTATAAAATCATGAATGAATATGCAGATGCTGCAAAGTCTATTCTTGAAGAACTTCCGAATAGCTCAGCAAAAACAGCGTTAGCCGCTTTAGTAGATTACACGATGAATAGAGATAAATAATATGAGATTTATATATGTTACTTGCATATTATTACTCCTAGGATGCGGATTAAACGATGCGTCGTCCTCGGCTTCAGTTAATGTTCTTTCCAGAGAAATTCTCGTTGATTCATTGGATGGGGTGTACAAAGAATGGTATCCAGGAAAGCAACAAATTAAATATTTAGGTAACTTAGACCAAGAGGGAAAACGACATGGTAAATGGTCATTTTTCTTAGAGTCAGGATTAGAGAAGTCTATGACCACATATACACACGGCGCTAGAGAGGGTTTTTCAATAGTTAAACATGATAACGGCGTGCTCTTTTATCGAGGCGAGTGGCGCAAGGATAAAAAGGTAGGTATATGGACCACATACGACGCAAAAGGTGTTGTCGTTTCTGAAATTAATTATTCGAAATAGTGAGTAAAATCCCTGCACATATAGTTGATGAAATTATGCAGACTGCTCTTGTAGAGGAGGTCATTGGTGATTTTGTTCAACTCAAAAGAGCAGGTTCTAATTTAAAAGGTCTAAGTCCATTTACAGATGAAAAAACACCTTCATTTGTAGTTTCTCCAGCGAAACAGATTTTTAAGTGTTTCTCAACAGGAACAGGAGGGACTGTGGTTACCTTCTTAATGGAAAAGGAGCATTTCACCTATCCTGAAGCACTAAGATGGTTAGCAGATAAGTACGGGATAAATATTCCCGCGCCTCGTGAACAAACAAAGGAGGAACTCGAACAGATCTCTGAAAAAGAGAGTCTATATGTCATTAATGATTTTGCAAATGAGTACTTCCAAAGTAATATCAAGATTGATAAGGAAGGCAAGGCAATTGGATTGTCTTATTTTTTAGAACGGGGATTCACACAAGAAACAATCGATAAATTTCAATTGGGCTATTGTCTTGATAAGAGTGATGCCTTTACAAAAGCCGCGATTGATAAAGGGTATAAAATTCAATACCTCACAAAAGTTGGGTTAACAAAGCAAAAGGAGGACTATACTTTTGATTTTTATAGAGGCAGAGTTCTTTTTCCTATTCACAGTATTTCGGGTCGTGTCCTTGGTTTTGGTGGAAGAACCCTTAAGAGTGATAAGAAGGTTGCGAAATACTACAACTCTCCGGAAAGTCCAATATATAATAAAAGTGAGATTCTTTACGGCTTATATTTTTCAAAAGGAGCAATCATTAAAAATGATGAATGTTTATTGTGCGAGGGATATACTGATGTTATTTCTATGTTTCAATCTGGAGTCGAAAATGTAGTTTCGTCTTCCGGAACATCCTTAACAAAGGAACAGGTTCGACTCGTAAAACGCTATACTAAGAACTTAACGATTTTGTACGATGGAGATGCTGCAGGAATTAAGGCATCTTTTCGGGGGATAGATTTAATCTTAGAAGAAGGATTAAATGTGCAAGTTGTTCTTTTTCCTGATGGAGAAGATCCTGATTCATACGCCAAGAGTCATTCTCTAAGTGAGTTGAAGCAAATGATTTCTGACAACAAACAGGATTTTATATCATTTAAGTCTTCTGTCTTAATGGATGGTGTAGGTGATGATCCAATTCAAAGATCTAAGCTGATTCGCGAAGTCGTTCAGTCTGTTGCGCTAATTCCAGATCAAATTACAAGAAGCGTTTATGTGCAAGAAATAGCAAAGAAATTTGAGATTAATGAAAAGACCATTTCAAATGAACTTTTAAAACTATTGCGTTCTAAGCTTACTAAAGATCAGCAAGGAGCTACGTCTTTTCAGCAGCAAGGATACACTCAGCCTCAAAAACCACCAGTTCAAGAACCTGCATCTAAAAATAAAAAAGAGCCCTTTGCATACGAGCTTGATCTTATTCGTTTGATGCTTTTATTTGGTACACGCGAGATTTCAATCATAGATGAAAATGGCACTAGCCAGAATACCAATGTCATAGAACTCGTTTACGAGGAGCTAACTCATGATGAGTTGGCGTTTCAGCATCCTATGTGCCAGCTTATTTTTGATGAATTTAAAGTCAATTTAGCAAATCAGGTATTGTTATCAACCTCTTATTTTAAGAATTTAGAAAATCAAAAAATTGTATCTTTCGTAGCGCATCTTGAAAGCAGTGAGATTGAGCTCAGTATAAATTGGGTGAATAAATACAACATAAGAACGACCTCCGAGATTGACGATATTTACAAATCAGTAATGAATTCGATATATAACTTTAAGTATCATAAAATAGATGAGACCATTACAAGTATTAAAGCTCAGATTAAAAATGGCACATCAAATAATGAGGAAATGTTAGACCTTCTTGCCGAGCAAATGACCTATGAAAAAATCAAAAAAGAATTGTCCGAAAAATTAGGTAGAATAATTATAAAATAATGAGTGAAGCACTATTCCATATTGGTCCTTTTGATGTAAATATTTGGAACATACTTGTTCTAAGTTTAATATTCTATTTAGCGTTTAAAGGCAAAAAAATTGCGCTCAGGCTCATCAATAAGTACGTCGAAAAGACAGAGCTTAATATAAAAGGAAAGAAATTAGCACGACTCAAGCTTATCAGTCAAAGTGTATATTTCTTAGCGTTTTATTTATGCATTTTAAGCCTTCGTGTGAATAATCCAATGGTAAGCTTTGATGATTTGTTGAATTACCCAATCATTCAAATTGCAAGCTTTAAATTTTCATTTTACCATATTATTGTGATTTTGACCGTTTTGTTCAGCGCGCGTATATCTGTCTTCTTTTCACGTCTTTATATTTTAAAGAGGCTTCGGGAAAACCCAAGTCACGATGAAGGAAACGAGTATATATACACACAACTTGCCAAATATGTAATTTACGTATTTGCTTTTCTTTTCTGTTTTAGGGCCTTAAATGTTCCTTTAACAAATCTGTTCATTGGTTCTACTGCCGTTCTTGTAGGAGTGGGTCTTGGTTTGCAGGATGCATTTAGAGATTTAATAGCTGGCTTTATTTTACTTTTAGAGGGAAACATTAGGGTAGGAGATGTCATTAAAATATCTTCGACTTCTAACGAGGAACCCTTGGTTGTTCGAATAAAGAAAATAAATATAAGAACGACACAAATTCAAACCTGGGAGGGTAATGTATTGGTTATTCCAAACACCATATTAACGCGTGATAAGGTAGAAAACTGGAGTCATGGATCAAAGCTTACACGTTTTATAATAAATGTAACTGTCGCATATGGTTCAAATACCGAACTCGTTAAAGATCTTTTGAAAGAGGCTGCAAACAGTCATCCTAAAGTAAAAAAGACACATCAGATAATTGTGAGGCTCTCGGACTTTGGTGACAACGGACTTCATTTAGAGTTGATTTTTTGGGCTGATCAGCATTGGGACGTGCAGACATATAAATCAGAAATTCGATTCGAAATCGATCGGCTATTTAGAAAACACAATATTCGGATTCCATTTCCTCAGCGCACACTTCACATGCCTACTCAAGACTAAATCAAGCAGGCTTTATAGGAGGCAATTGTTTTTTTAATACCTAAATAAAGTGCATCTGTCACGATGGCATGACCAATTGACACCTCAGATAGGTGCTTTACTCGAGTTTTGAAAAATTTTAGGTTTTCTAGATTCAAATCATGACCTGCATTGATCCTTAAACCAAGCTTGTTAGCTAGATTGGCGGCATCAACATAAGGCTTTACGGCTTTTTCTTTATCCACATGAAAGCCCTCAGCGTAGGGTCCAGTATAAAATTCAATGGCATCTGTTTTCACTTCATTTGCCAAATAAATACTTTGAATGTCAGCGTTAACGAAAATCGAAGAGCGAACGCCAATTTCATTTAATTCTACGATTATTGTACTTAAGAAATCCTTGTTTTTCTCAATGTCCCAGCCATTATCAGAAGTTAATACACCGGGAGGATCTGGAACTAGAGTAGCTTGTGCAGGCTTTAGGTCCCTTATGAGTTTCATGTATCTTTCATCAGGATAACCCTCGATATTAAATTCGGTTGTGACAACAGGTGCCAATTCATAGGCATCTGTTGTTGTAATGTGTCTTTGATCAGGTCTTGGATGTATTGTAATCCCCTGAGCACCAAAGTTTTCGCAATCTTCAGCAAACTGAACAAGATTAGGCAATGATCCACCTCGTGCATTCCGAAGGGTCGCAATTTTATTAATATTTACACTCAAGTTAACCATGGCACTAATTTTGGTGTTGTAAATTTACAAACTCTTAAATGAATTTACTACTTTGGACACAGTCATGAATGCAATAGATTTAATAACCTACGATATACCACCTTTGGTTCATTCTGATAGCGGTGAAAAGGCTATGAATTGGATGGATGAATTTAAAGTCTCTCACTTGCCTGTGCTCAAGAATGGCAATTATGTGGGTTTGGTTTCTGAGACTGATATTTTAGATAAATTAGATTTTAGTAAAAATCTAGATGAACTTTTTCAGCATTTACCTCGACCTTATGTAAATGCCGAGGCACATTTATTTGAAATATTATCTAAAATATCAGAATTTAAAATAAGTGTAATGCCAATTCTTGATAAAGATGAGAAATATATTGGTTGTACAAATATATTTGAGCTTATGACTACTATTGCAAATACGGCAAGTATCAAGGAGAAAGGAGGTATTTTAGTGCTCGAGATTAATCAATCTGATTACTCCATGTCTCAAATTGCACAGATCGTAGAAAGTAATAATGCTAAAATATTAAGTTCCACCATATTATCTGATCCATCTTCGACAAATATGGATGTTACCTTAAAAATCAATCAGGAGGATTTAACGCACATTATTCGAACCTTTGAACGTTATGATTATACAGTTAAGGCTGAGTATCAAAATGGAATGGGGTCTGATGATTTAAAGTGGCGTTATGATGCATTAATGAATTATTTGAAATATTAAATATGCAAGTTGCAATCTACGGCCGAAAAATAACAAAGCTTACTCTACCTGCTTTTACTGAAATCTTGGAGACGATATCTAGCTTTGGATGGGGTATTTTGCTAGAAGAAGAATTGTCTAAATCCCTAAATCAAAAAGGATTAAATAGCGATTCAACGAAAACATTTTCCTCTCATAAACATCTCAAAGAAGGTGTGGACTTAATGATAAGTGTTGGTGGCGATGGAACATTTCTCAAATCGGTTGATTATGTCCGCGACTCAGAAATACCGGTTTTAGGTATAAACACAGGACGTCTCGGTTTTCTTGCAAACGTTGCAAAAGACCAGATTCAAGAGGCCTTAAGTTTGATAAAAGCAAAGAAGTATATTTTTCAAAAACGATCTCTTTTAAGTGTTCATGTTAATGATGGCACTGGCGCTCAAGATTTTTTTGCGATGAATGAACTTGCTTTGCATAAAAAAGATACATCCTCGATGATTACAGTGAAGGTTTCCTTAGACGGAAATTTTCTAAATTCTTATTGGTCTGATGGCTTAATTGTTTCAACTCCTACTGGCTCTACAGCCTACAATTTGAGTTGTGGTGGTCCAATTGTAACTCCTGGCTGTCAGGTTCATATAGTGACACCAATCGCACCACATAATTTGAATGTGCGACCTATGGTCATTCCTGACCATATGCCGATAACCCTGAATGTTGAAGGGCGCGGACGCTCTTATTTAATGAGTATTGATGGAAAGTCCCGCAGCATTAAGCAGGGGCAAGAAATTGTTATAAATAAGGCGGCATTCATGATCAATGTCATTAAATTTGAAAACAACAACTTTTTAGATACAATTAGAAACAAGATGCTTTGGGGCATCGATAAAAGAAATTAAATGAAAATTATAATCTACTCCTTACTATTTGCAGTAGTAATTTCGCCTAATATAGTAGGCCAGTCAAAATTAAATAATCAAGTTGATAGTGTCTCTTATCTAATTGGTCAGACTATTGCTACCAATGTGATGCGTGATTTGAGTGAGGCTAATAAAGCACTTGTCATTCAGGGGCTTAGTGACGCCCTAAATAACCAAACACCTTTATGTTCTGATCCTGGAAATGCTGTCTTAAGTGCTTATTTTCAGAAAAAGAGTTTGGAGAAAGCAGCAGCAGCAGAAAAAGAAAACTTAGTTTTTAAAGAAGCTGGAGAGGTTTTTTTGGCAGAAAACAGAAAAGATAAAGATGTTAAAGTTACAGCATCTGGTCTTCAGTATAAGGTTCTAAGAGCCGGAGATGGGAACAAGCCTGTAGCGACTTCTAAAGTAAAAGTACATTATGCAGGAACATTGCCCACTGGGGAAACTTTTGATAGCTCTTACGACCGAGGAGAACCAATTGAGTTTGGATTGAATCAGGTCATTCCTGGATGGACCGAAGGTTTACAACTTATGTCAGTAGGTTCTAAATTTAAATTCTTTATCCCACAGGAACTGGCTTATGGGGCAAATCCTCAGCCAGGAGGTATTATAAAGCCGTATATGGCGCTTGTCTTTGAAGTTGAGCTACTCGGCTTTACAAATGAATAATTATCCATATTAAATTGAAATGAAAAAATTATTACCATTATTATCAGTTCTTCTTGTATTCAGTTTTACAGGTTATACGCAATATTCTGAGCTAGAGGAGGGGATGTACGCTGAATTTTCAACCTCCAAAGGAAGTATATTGTGTTTGCTCGAATTTCAAAAAGTTCCTATGACTGTGGGTAATTTCGTTGGTTTAGCAGAAGGTAAGCTCAATGTTGACGGTATATCCTGCGAAAAGCCATATTATGATGGTCTTAAATTCCATCGTGTAATTGCAGATTTTATGATTCAGGGAGGTTGTCCGTTGGGTAACGGGACAGGTGATCCGGGATATTCATTTTACGATGAAATCGTTGAAGGCTTGAATCATGACGGTCCCGGCATTTTATCTATGGCGAATTCTGGGCCAAATACAAATGGTAGTCAATTTTTTATTACCCATAAAGAGACTCCATGGTTAAATGGCAAACATACTGTGTTTGGTCATGTTGTTTCCGGTATGGACGTTGTTAATGCAATCGAGAAGGATGATGTAATGACTGATGTCAACATTATCAGGCTGGGACAGGAAGCCAAAGCTTTTAATGCTAATTTGAGTTTTCATGAAGTATATGACCTACTCAAAGCGGAAGATGATAAAAAGAAGGAGGCGCTCAAGTTTATAGCTGAAATGACAGAGGCTGAATACAGTGAATACATGTACAAGGAGGTTAAAAAGAAATACCGCAAGGCAAAACTCACAAAATCGGGATTGGTCTATGTAAAGAGTAAACGAGGTAAACGTAAGCCAAAATTAGAAAAGGGTATGGAAGTGACACTTCATTATACGGGTGCTTTGCGGGCAGATGGTAAAAAGTTTGACTCTTCACGAGACCGAAACACACCGTTCAGCTTTAGGTACAAGACTCAAAAAATGATTCCTGGGTTTGAAGAAGGAGTTGAATTAGTTGGGAAAGAGGGCGTGATTAAACTTTTTATTCCTTACTACCTAGCTTATGGCAAAAAAGGTCAGCGTATTATACCACCATATTCAGATCTTGTTTTTGATTTAGAAATTCTCGATCTTAAAAATGTAAAATCACCTGTAGATAACCATGATGGACATGACCACGATCATGATGGACATGACCATAAACATTAATTTGTAAATACATATTGAAGAATGTTTGCACCCATTTGAAGTGCTTCTATTCGCTTTGTCTCAGTGTCATTATGTACATTAGCATCTTCCCACCCATCACTGAGGTCTGACTCGTATGTGTAAAGACATACCATACGGCCATCTATGAAAAAGCCAAAGGCTTGAGCTGGTTTCCCATCATGCTCATGAATTTTAGGAATACCATTCAAATCAAAATTTTGATGAAAAATGGGATGATTTGATGGGAGTTCGGTAAGTTCTTTATTTGGAAATATTTTTTTGAGTTCGACACGTATAAAAGGATCCATTCCATAATTGTCGTCAATATGTAGAAAGCCTCCAGCTTCTAAATACATTCTAATATTTTTTACTTCAGGTTGCGAGAATACAACATTACCATGGCCTGTCATATGAATAAAGGGATAGTCAAAAACATCATTACTCCCCGCTTCAACATATGGAATATCGTTTTCATTGATACTCGTTTTTAATTTGGAATTACAAAATTTAACGAGATTAGGTAGTGCAGTTGGATTGGCATAATAATCTCCTCCTCCGTTATACTTGAGGACAGCAACACTCAGGTTGTTTTGTGAATTAGAAACAAAACAGATAAAGATGAAAAGAAAAGTTTTAAAAAGATTCATTGTCATTAAATGTAAGCATTACGATGATAAATAAAGTAAGGTGATTGCTAATAATGCGCTAAAAATTCCAGCAATCTTAATTTTATTTACCTGCTCTTTGAAAACCAAGAGTCCAACAAAAACAGAAAGAATGACAATGGATACATTCGCTACTGCTAAAACACTTGAGTCTTGCCAGTTCAATGTCCTGTAGGATTTTAAAATAAAATAAATGGAATAAAAATTTGGAATCCCAAGAGTTACTCCGGCAATAATATTTTTCGCTCGAACTGGTTTGTAACTTGAACGAATGCCTTGTATGATATAGACAACTAGACCAATACATCCTGCCAAACCAAAACCAAACGCAGTAAATAAAGGAGGGCTTAGATTGGAAAGTGCAACCTTTTGAGCATAATTGAGATGAAGGTCTAAGAGGCCACTTCCAAAAAATAGAATCACTAACATAAAGGAGGCACTATTCTTATTTGTTCCTTTATTAGCGCCGGCTAGTAGAAATACGCCTAAAAGTGCAAGTACGACTCCTGAAATTTTTAAAAACGAAATAGCTTCCTTGTAGATAAGAATCATTCCTAGCATTGATAATGCCATACTCATTTTAACAGCTACAGATGTTGATGCAATGCCATTTTTTTGAGCACTTATTGCCATTATAATGAATAAGGAAATAAAAAGAATAGCTGATACGCCAATAAATGGAATCCAAGTCAGGTTCGTAAGAATAGCAGGTTGAATATCTGCTGCATAAATACTTATCCCACAGATGAATGCCGTGAAATAATTGACTACGATAGCCTGAAATGAATCTATTTCATATCTTTCAAAGATTCTGAATATGACCAAAAGTAATGTTGAGCATATGATTGTTCCGATGAGTGCAATCATTTTCTTTTGAAATAGTGGATGGTATCCGAACCAAATCGAATGGTTTCGACAGGAATTCTATTGATAATTGGTGCTTTATATCCTTCTTTAAATGATTTCTTTCCTACGATTACCCGTGCCTCATCCCAGACGTTGTCTATTATAAAATATTGTAATGTTCGACTTCCTCCTTCGACAAAAACAGATTGAATATTTCGCTTATAAAGCTCGTCAAGAATATTTTTTGTGCTGGTTTCATTGATCTTCACAAATTCAATGTTCTTTTCTTGTCCGTCTTTTAGACGATTAAAAACAATTGTAGGTGCATCCTCAGAATAAACATTTAAGGAGTTACTTATTTGAAGCTGACTATCGATAACCAATCGAATTGGATTCGAACCACCATATTCTCTGACGGTCAGTGAGGGATTATCATTGATAATTGTGTTTCTTCCTACTAGAATACTCTGCTCTTCACTTCTCCATTTATGAACCAGCGTTTTTGTTTCTGGCGCTGAAATCCAATTTACCATTTGTGTGTCATCATCTCGAATCTTGTCAAGAAAGCCGTCTAAAGTTTGAGCCCATTTTAGTATGACGTATGGTCTTTGTTTTTCATGGAATGTAAAAAAACGTTTATTTATTGCCAAGCATTGTTCTTCAAGTATACCCACTATAACATCAACCCCCGCATTTTTTAATTTTTCAATACCTTTTCCACCTACCACAGGGTTAGGGTCTCTTGTACCTATTACCACTTTTTGAATTCCTTTTTTGATAATTAAATCAGCGCAAGGGGCTGTTTTTCCAATGTGGGCGCATGGCTCCAGAGAAACGAATAAGGTCGCTTTTTTCAGGGTTTTGGTGTCTTTGACTTTGTTTATGGCATTCACTTCAGCATGAGGACCGCCAAAAAATTGATGATAGCCTTCGGCGATAATGATATCATCCGAAACCAGTACGCATCCCACCATTGGGTTTGGAGCGACACTTCTAATACCTTTTAAAGCTAAATCAATGCAGCGTTGCATATAAATTTCTGCGCTCATATTTTATATTAAATGAATTGATTTTAAAATTAAGAAAAGGATGCTTTAATTTGAAGTATATCGAGTTTAATTCATTATTGAACAGACAATATTCATCAGTAGTTCAATGATAGGTCTTAAGCTCTAATTTTTGTATTCAATATTTCCTTGATTGTCATACCATACGGCTTCTAGACGATCGCCTTCTTTATAAAGCTCATAACTTTTACGTTTACCATCTACGAAATAAGTGCTGTATTCACCGTCATATTCTCCATGGGTAAAATAACCGTGCTCCCAAACAACACCATCATGATAAAATTCAAAAAACTCACCATCTCTCTTACCTTCGTTATAAGAACACTTAACAGATATTTGGCCGTTTTTATAATACTCCCTGTAATCGCCATCAAGTTCTGAATTCTTATAATTTTC
>Ga0228674_1000489_pt1 | contig 27342 bp, 44 predicted proteins | sample 1D_rmetaG_FD_189054 | JGI IMG/M metagenome (GOLD analysis project Ga0228674, IMG submission 189054) | Seawater microbial communities from Monterey Bay, California, United States - 1D_r | ecosystem: Environmental > Aquatic > Marine > Coastal | place: USA: California | collected 2016-09-26
CACATTATATGATAGCAGTTGTGATGGTTATGAAGAAGCATATACTTTGGTTCAGTGTAGTGAGAATCCATTGTATGCTGAAAGTTGTGAAGGCTATACCGTTTCATATTTCAATCAGCAATGTAGTGTAGACCCACAATATGATACACAGTGTCCAGGTTATCAAGCACCTGTAGAAGATACTGTTGACCCAGTTGCAATTGATGATGGAATAAGCACGGGTGATGCAGTCATTGATAGCATACTTTCAACACCAGACTTACCAACTGTAAACTTAATACCTGCTCCAGAGCCTATGCCGGAGCCAATGCCTGAACCAGAACCTGAGGTAGTAGTAGAATTACCAACAGTTGAAATACCAGATGTGGGAACAATGGACACAGGCAACACTATGCCAGCACCAGAACCATTAGGTGAAGTAGAACAAATTGAAGCTGAAGTAGAACAACAAATTGAAATGGAATTGGAGATACCAGATGCGACACAAGAACAAGAAGAGTCCAGTGGTGATGTGGAACAGTCAATGGATGGAGATACCGGGTCAGATGAGAACGATAATGAAGGGGGAACAGAAGATACAAGTTCCGATGAGGTATCTGAAGGAGATACCACCGAAGAAGCAGTAGAAGAAACTGAACCTGAGGAAGAAGCTGAAGAAAGCACAGAGGAAGAGGCTACAGAAGATGAAACAAGTGACGAAGAAAATGAATCTTCAGAAGATACTGATGAATCTGAGAATGAAGAAGAAAGCAATGAAGAAGCTACCGAAGAAGATGAAAGTGAAGAAGAGAATTCAGAAGAATCAGAGGAAGAAACAACGGAAGAAGTAAAGGAAGAAAAAGTAGCTGAAGCAAAGCCTAAGAAAGTTAAGAAGCTATCCAAGAAACAAAAGGAAGCGGCTAAACGTAAGAAGATGAAAGAAATCATCAAAGATAAACTTAAAAAACTTGCAGAAGAAGTTGGCAATGCAAAATCATTAGAAGCACAACAGGCGCTTCAACGTATTATTGCAGCGTTAATTAACTATGTTCCAGGCTTTAATGCTTATGGAGAAATGGCAATACCTGGAGTAGACTTTTACAATTCAGATGGAATATACTTAGACAAAAAGATTCCAGAGAACCAACGTGGATTGTTAAATGGTCTTGCAAGTGAATTAAAGTGGAATGACATGGTAGACATGCAATACGAGGGAATGGAATAATGAGTTGTTTAGCAATAGGACTTGCACTAAGTTTGCATGTGGGATTAGAAAACGAGTATAATCAAACACACCCATATGTCATGTGTGAAACTGATAACGTTATAGGTGGAGTATACTATAACAGTTTAGATAAGTTGAGTATAGTTGGAGGATATAAAATCCAACTCTCAGATGACTTAACGTTAGATGTTGGAGCAGTAACAGGATATGATTATGATGTAGTGCCAATGGCACGGTTACGTTATAAGAATCTGTTTATAATGCCAGCATTAGAAGATGATAGAACTGGATTCGTAATAGGATTTCAGTATGAATTTAAAATAAAGGAGAAATAAAATGTGGAAACCAATAAGTGAGTGGCCAAGTTTAACAGAACTTTTCTTTGGAAAAGGAAAAGGACCAGCAGAGGAGCCTAAGGAAAAGGCACCAGCTAAGCCAAAGCCAGTAACAAAGAAAAAAGCACCAGCTAAGCCGAAAGCTAAGAAGCCAGCGCCTGCTAAAAAGAAAGCAGAAGCTAAAGTATCTAAGCCTAAGCCTAAGAAGGCAGCAACTAAAAAACCAGCAGCCAAGAAGACTGCTAAAAAGCCAGCTAAAAAGCCAGCTAAGAAATAAGGAATAAGAAAATGAGCGATAAAACAACAGTAGAAGTAGGTGGAGTAAAGTTCACAGGCGGCAAGCTATTTCTGGTTATTACAGTTTTATCTACCCTAGGCGGAGCAGCTTGGGGAGGCTTCGAATTCTATAATGATTATAGAAATATGAAAGCTAAGATAGAACGCTATGTAGCACCAGACCTAAGTGGAATTAGATCAGAACTAGCAGTAGTTAATACTAAGCTAGATGAAGCACTAGAATATTCTAAAGATATTAAAAACGGATTGCGTGATGATATTGTTAGACTAGAGCGTATTGTTGATGCAGTTGAAGATGATGTAAACAAAACAGAAGATAAAACACGTGAACTAATAACATTAGCTGACCAACGTTTTGAAAACAAACGTGATCAGTTGTTAACAGATTACGAACAGAAAGCTGATAGTTTACGCACTAGTACTGATATAAAACTTAAAGAACTAGAACAAAGACTTAATAAAAGACTACAAAGAGCATTGGATAATCCATTAGCACAATAAACTTGACAACATTGTAAAAGTAAAGTATAATAAAACAATGAGTAGACTATTAATTCTGACCGGACCTCAAGGTAGTGGTAATCATTTATTCAGCAAATGTCTAGCACTACATGAGGAAGTCTTTGGATGGAAATCCCTATTAAATACCTATTGGGAAGGGCATCATCACGAGCCTTTTGCAAAGTATTGGGCAGACCCATCTAAATTAGATGACTTTGACTGGAATCAAAGTGAATACTTTGTAACCAGTGTTAGCAGTCCATACTTTAAAGATCAACAGCCAGTTGTACCAAACTACATTAAGTTTATTGAACATGCACAAGAGTATGTCGATGGAATTGATATAGCTATAATTGGCAGAGATCAAAGCATACTAAAATATCAACAAGAACGTGTACGTGGTGAGTCAACTACATCAATTGCATTAGATAGTTTTAGATGGTTATTAGATAATCAAGACTGTACGTTTTTAAGCCAAGAACTACTACAGTTATACAAAGCGAATTACTTGGAACAAATAAGCAGAGATTTAGATTGGCCTATTGCACATTGGGACCCAGAAGTAGATGCAATACTGTCTAATGATGCTAATACTAAATACATTAAGAACGTACATGAATACTGGTTGGACTTCGAAGTTCATAGGGCAGTACGTGAAAGCTAATAAGGAAACAATATGACTTTTATATTATGGCATTTAGCAGCAATTATAAGTGTGATGGCAATCTCATTTATACTAGGCTGGATCAGTGCAACAAAAATATATTCACTAACGGAGAAGTAATTAATGCTAGATGTTATTATGTTGACTTTCGGCGAGCCGGAAGCTGACGAGAACTTCGAGATACTAAAACAAAAGGCTCCACATGCACAACGAGTAGACAATGTTGTAGGCTTATTAAATGCACACAAGGCGGCCGCAGAACTATCTAAAACAAACTATTTTTATGTATGTGATGCAGATGCAATCATACAAGAAAACTTTCAATTTAAATTTGAACCAAGTGACAGGCGAGAAGCATACCCAGGTGTTCCAGAAACAGAATGTGTATTCACTTATCGTAGTCATAACCCTGTTAACGATCTTATCTATGGGTTTGGTGCATTAAAACTATTCCCGAAGAAGAAGTTACTTGCTACTAAAGAATTCAAAGTAGACATGACTACAAGTATTGGTGCAGTATTTAAACCTAAGTTTGAGATATCAAACACTACAGCATTTAACACTGATCCATTTAATTCATGGCGCAGTGGTTTCCGTGAAGGAACTAAAATGGCAAGTGGTATTATTGATAATAAGAAACAGGTAGATGATGTATATAGACTAGAAGTATGGTGCACCCGTGGCGAGAACAGACGCTACGGCGAGTATGCAATACTAGGTGCTCAACAAGGGCGAGACTTTGGTACACACTATAAAAATGACAAGGAAGCCTTACGCAAGATTAATGATTGGGAATGGTTAAACAAAACATTTGAAAGCGCACTCTAAATGAAACAAGAAAACTTCCAAAAAGAATTCCACTGGTTTGTTGGATTAAAAGAATACTTTGATGCAGTAGGTGAAGGCGAGAAGTTCGATGTACTATACAAAGCAATATTTCACAACAACTATTATCGCAAGCGTGATATCCTAACAGAAATTATTGTTATGGGACAAAGCAATCCACAACATGTAAAAAGTTGGATGAACTTATTGATGCATGAGAACTTAGAAGACATTGAGATCAAACCACAAATGGTAGTTACTCTATTGCGTAAGTATATGAAAGAAGATCCGTTGTTAGTTGGACTTGCTAAGTTTATTGACCATTGGAGTGGAGATGATGGACAAGCTGCTGACATGCCAGATATTAATGACTTTTTAAGTCGTGGTCAAGTCAAAAGTAAGATATGGATTATGCGAGAGCTTAGTAAAATTGTAGACGGATCGTTAGGCAATGTAGTATTTTATGGAGGCTGGTATAACTTTATTGCACACTTCTTATTCCAGAACTTTGAAGTAGGCGATGTATATAGTATTGATCTAAACGAAGATACAGTTGAACCAAGTAGACGTTTGTATGATAGAGAATATAGACACAGTCAATTTCACCCTATTGCATACGATGTAGGTAAGATTAGATGGGACGGCAAAAAAATGTTGTACTGTGACTTTGATAGACGCGAAGAACAAGTTGCTGAATGGATGACTAAGCAAGAAGAAACATATGAAGCAAGACTAAAAGAACAAGGATCATCACAAGCAGATAAAATTAGGACTGATTTATTTAAAAACAAAGAGGATGCATTTGATAACTTTGGATGGCGTAATATTATACACGCTACAAACAAAGAAGAGTTTATTGATAACGATAAAAACCTACAGGACCATGAAAAGATTGAGCTGAAGTCTAAGTTTAAAGATGCACAAATAAATACAGTTATTAATACAAGTTGTGAACATATGGACAATACTTGGTATGAGAATTTGCCTATGGGTACATTTGTTATCTTGCATCAAAACGATTACTTTGAAAACGAACAACACAGTAATTGTTGTAAAGACTTAGAAGAAGTAAAGTCTAAGTATCCCATGAGTGAAATATATTACGAAGGAGAGCTAGATACAAACCTTTACAATAGGTTCATGCTGATAGGAATTAAGTAATGAAACTAACGTTTATTGAGTTTGAGCTTAACGAATTTATACCACCGGGCGGAGCAATAGAAACAAACCATGCTACTGTAGAAGTTTGTTGTGACATAAGCAGTAAGTTAACTAGGAAACTTAATTTACAATATGAAAAAGACTTTTGGTTTGAAGAGGCATACTATGCCAAGGACGGCAAGCGTATATTAAGGTTTGCATTTATAAATGATCACACAGCATTCATCTCAAAGATGATGGGAATATATAATGGATAGAAAAACATTACAACTTTTATTAGTAAACTATAACAACATAAACAATGCAATGACTAAACCTTGTGCAGAGAAATCAAAGTTTGAAAAACTAATTATAGAAACACATGATAAGCTAATGGCATTGCCACCTGAAGTAGTTTATCCCAATGGAATGACAGCAATGGAGTTTGCAAAGCAATTAGCAAAAGAAGCCAATGAACGATGAAGATATACAAGGGTTTATAGATTACTTTGGCGAAGATAACATACCTAATCCGGAACAGTATCCACGCAGAGTAGAATGGTTAATGAAATGGTATATACATATCGTTATGAGAAATAGAGAAGACAACAATGGATGAAGAATTATGGGATGCCATATTAGATGGCTTAACAGTTAGAGAACTACAACGTGAGGCGGCACGAGCAATTAGTACAATGCCTGCAGACAACGATAGTATCTACAAATTTAATAAAGTTGCATACCATAACAGTCACTTGTGGTACAAAGCAGTAATTAAGTATTATATAGAAGAACATGGAGACTTTCCAAGCGAAGTTGGCCCAGGCTCAGAAGTAAAGATGATACTCGATGATTAAAGTATTTTTTATAGCAAAGATAAAAGAGTTCAATGACGAGTACAAAGACTATGTTACACGTGTTAGAGACTTAGGCGAACAGCATCCTGGCTTTATTAGTTTAGAATCTGAAGAGATAGATGATGTGGAGATTACTATCAGCACATGGCGTAGCAAAGAAGATGTAGCAGATTGGGCCAAAGATCCAACACACATGAGTGCTAAAGCAAAGTGGAGAGAATGGTATCACTGGGTTAAAGGAATACATGTGGAGGTAGTTGATGAGTAAACCTAAAATAGCAATTTGTGTAAGTGGACAAACAAGAGGATTTAACGACAGGTGTGATAGATTTTACGAAAACATTGATCATATATTCCAAGACTTTGACTATGATTTATTTGGACATACCTGGGATGATCAAGAAATAGATCAATCTCATTATAATATTTTTAACGAAATTATTAAAACACCACAAGAAGAAATATGGACAAAAATTCAGAACATTAATCCATTTGCATTTTTTCTATTAACTGATCAAATAATTGCATCAAACGAATATAAATTAGCAATTTCTGGACAAGGTAATCTAGCAGATCTAATGAATGAAACTATTACCGGATGTTATGCACAATTGGTATCGAGTCACCAAGCTATTTCACTAGCACCGTCTGATGAATATCATGCATATGTAAAATATAGATGGGACATTTCCAAATCAATAGATACAATTGATTTATCTGAATGGCATAAAGATTTCTACGAGTGGGTTATAAATAATAATAACCGCAATGCAATTCTTGAACAATATGATATTTCTTCAGTTGAACTAAAATTGTTTTATGATATGATGATAACATTTTCAACTGAAGCACAAAAACTAATTAAAAAGAGAAGATGGTATCACATGCTTGATGATATGTTGATAAATCCAAAACATCCAAGGTTAATACCAGCAAGTGCCCATGAATTGTGGGAGAATTTTTGTAAACACCTAGAAAGTGAAGTTTCTATTATGTCAGCACAAACATGCTTTGGCTTTGCATATGATCCACCAACAATGCTAACTCACAAAACAAACAAGAAGTGGGGAATATAAATTGATAACATACATTAAATATGGTAGTGCCATTATAATACTTACAGCAATGATATTTCATGTGCAAGGATGGACACCATGGAATAGTTTCCTGCAAATGCTAGGAGCCGCTGGTTGGATTTATGTAGGTTGGAAACAAAATGAGAAAGCTCTCATACTAAATTTCTTGCCGCAGTTTTTTATTATTATACCTGGTTTGGTATACATGTGGATGGGTAACTAAATGTACAAGTACGAAGATATAAACACAGTTCACTTGGAAGTTACACAGCGTTGTAATGCAAGTTGTCCTATGTGTGACCGTAATGAAAATGGCGGAGCAGTTAATCAGCACATCAAAAACAATCTACAAGAACTAAGTTTAGATGATTGCATTGATATATTTGATCCAGACTTTTTACAGCAACTAAACACATTATATATGTGTGGCAACTTGGGTGATCCTATTAGTGCCAGAGACACATTAGAAATATTTGATTACACACGAGCAATGAATGATAACATGTGGCTCAGTATGAATACTAATGCAGGTGCTAGAGATGTTACCTGGTGGCAAGAACTTGCTAAGACTATTGGCAAGAACGGTGCAGTTATCTTTAGTGTAGATGGATTAGAAAACACAAACCATTTGTATAGACAAGGTGTGCAATGGGATAAAGTAGAACGCAACATGCGAGCCTTTATCGAAGCAGGTGGCAGAGCTAGATGGGATTACTTGATATTTGAACACAGTGAATGTGATGTAGAACGTGCAGAGCAATTAGCAAAGCAATGGGGCGTTGAGAAGTTTATGAAAAAGAAAACTGGACGCTTTATTAATTCCAACAGCGAGTCTAAAGAAACACATCAAGCAACCAATCGCAAAGGTGCTACAATGCAGAACTTGGCTAAGCCAAAGAAAGCAGAGTATCAAAATTTAGCACTACTAAAACAAAAAGAGATTGAAAAAACATATGGTGGTATGAAAAACTATTATGATAGTTGTGATATCAAATGTAAAGTAGCAGGTAAAGATCCTAATATCTTTATTACAGCAGAAGGACTTGTGTTGCCTTGTTGTTGGACTGCCGGACGTATGTATAAGTGGTGGCACAAAGATCCAAAGGTAGAACAGATATGGGATTTCATAGATGGAGTTGGAGGTAAAGAGGCCCTTGATGCAAAGATACATGGAGTCAAAGGCGTATTTGATACAGGCATCATGCAAAACATACAAAACAGTTGGAACAAGAAAAGCATCGAAGACGGCAAGCTAGGCGTTTGCAGTATGAAATGTGGAACAGAGTTTGATCCATTTGCAGAGCAGTTTACATGATAGATACTTTTATTAATATGCTTTCAAACACTCTACAGGCTATGTTTATAGGTAGCATGGCTGGAGGCATTGTACAAGTATGTGAAGAAGATATTCCAGAGTTTAAAAAACTAAGACCCAAGATAGAACAAGTAATGATACAAAGAAAAGTAGATCAAAAATTACAAGATGCATTTCTTAATTCGTTTGATCAAACATACAACGGAGAAGCACTACCATCAAGTTGCGAAGAAGCACTACAGGCAGCAGGTTCTTCTATGCAAGAAGTTATAAACAAAATCAATCATGCAAAAAACCCACACAAGGATCCAGTATTATGAAATATGTAGCAGTAATTGGATGTAGCTTCACCGCACATGATCAAGCCGGCGACGACTATCCTGAACAATGGAATAGTTGGAGTCAGTATATACCACAAGACTTTCCTAATGTAGAAGTACATAACTATGGAGAGAGTGCTATGGCTAGTAATTACTTTGAAATGCTGTTAAAGAACCTTGTACATTTTAAACACTACAAGTATGATGCAGTTATTATTCAACTAAGTTCGCCAATACGTTTCGCATTGCCAATAGACACTCCTACTGAAAATTATATTAGATACAATGATTTTTGGAAAGCTAAAAACCCAGAGTTTGTTGCAGAGGAAGATCCACTAACGAGTCCATTAATAATTGAACACGAAATTCCAACTAATATCTCTGGATACAAACATATGGTAGATCTTTCTTCGTTAATAACATTTGGTGGAATTCACGATGATAAACCAGTTATAACAGGTATGAGACATCCTTACGAAATAGATAAAAATCAATTACACTATATAAATTCTTTAGTGCAAGGTGGATTACCAATTACAGCACTATACTTTAAAAGTTTTATGAACACATTACCTTTGTACGAAAAGTATTTTAGTAAAGTATTCTACTGGCAACCAAGAGGATGTGAAAATAATATAGGAAAAGATGTGGGAGCATTTGATATGATAGAAAAAAATGCCACTGATTTTTCAGCATATACTAGAGCTGATAAAGGTGACCCAGGTCATTTAAATGCTCTTGGTAATAGGTTACTCTATAAAAGTTATATAAAGAACAGTGCAATAGGAGACTGGTTAAATGATCAGTAATACAACATTCAGTAACTATATCCATCCGTGGAAGTATATGCAAGCTGACAGTGGATTCTTTACTGATGAAGTATATGAGAATCTTACGAACATATTATATTCTGATGCAATAAAAGATTGGCCAGTATATAATGATGACGGAAGTGACCCTGCATACCCACAAGGACAAGTAGTAATGATAGATGAAGAAGCACGTGAAAGTGCTAGTGGATTCTTACGTGAGTTTTATGATTGGTTGTGGACTGGAGAACTAGACGCAAAGATATACGAAGTAACAGGTATACAGTTCACCCGTTATAGTTGGTTATGGCATTTAGATTATCCAGGATTTCATCAAGCCTGGCACAATGATGTTAGCGCATATCCAAATACACAAGTTACTACCTTTCAAGTTTACATGGCACAAGATGAAACACATACAGACAGTGGAGTTCTTGTATCACGCAAGCCAAAATCGGCACAAGCACAAATACCATACAAACGTAACCATGCTTGGTGTTTCACAGCAAACGAAAGTACATGGCACAAAGTAAATGAAATAGACTTTTACAGGCCAAGTTTCATGGTACGCAACTATTATAAAAATAGTTGACAATACATCACTTTTAGTCTATTATATAACAATGGAATATATAATAGTAATGATTACAGCGTTGTTCATATACAATGCTAACCACATAGAAAACAATTGCACAGACGATGGATGCCCTAGCTACCATCAGGAGGAACAGTAATGGGATACTTTTTATTAGGAGTTCTTATTGGCTGGCTAGTGCCAAGGCCTAAGTTTATAGGTAAGGCAGAAGCAGCAATATGGAACCCAATCAAATCAAAATTACCAAAGAGCATCACTCGACACTTTGGTTAATCCGGTTGACATTTGTCAATATATATTGTATAATATATTATGGAATCAGAAAAACTGACTATAGTATTGTATAATAAAAACATCAATTTTAAAGCCATAAACGGCCTTTTTACTTGACAAATTCTAAATATCATTATACAATAACATAGTTATATTACAATTATCAATAGGAGAATATCATATGAGTACACGTGACATCGTACAAGACATTGTTAAGCATACAGCAGGTCTTGGGTTTATTACTAACGTTAAAGTAACTGGCACAGATGAAGCAACAGAGCTAGATGCAATGGATGCCGATCGCACAGTTATTATGCATGCACAATTACACAACGTAACACCAGACTTTAAAGGTGAGTTTGGCTTAGGCAACTTAGGTTTCCTAGCAGGCGTTACTTCGTTAGGTAACTATCAAACAGATGATGCAACAGTAGAAGTTGTATCACGCGAACGCAATGGAGTTAATACACCAGATCATTTGATGTTTAAAGACGCAGATGGTAACACAGACCAATATCGCTTTATGAGTAAAGAGATTATTGAACAAACACTACAAACTGTAAAGTTTAAAGGTGCTGATTGGGATGTAACATTTGAGCCAACAAAAGCAAAAGTAAGTGAGCTAACACAAGTAGCAGGCATTTACGGAGGCATTGAGCCAAACTTTACTGTTAAAACACAAGACGGAGATCTAATTGTTACAGTTGGTGCTCCAGATGGATCATTTACAGGTAAGCGTACATTTGCTTCAAACATCGAAGGTGAGCTTAACGAAGGTTATGCATGGCCATTAGCACAAGTATTAGCTATTCTGAAACTAGGCATGTCAGGTGCATGTGTAATGCAGATTAGTTCACGTGGTGCCCTACAGATTAGTGTAGACTCAGGCATTGGCAAATACGATTACATTCTTCCAGCATTGACGGTATAATATAAATGGCAGACAGAAAAGACTTAACAACTAGTAATAAAGACTACAGTGTATTCTTACCGAGTATCAGTAGTTTTTATTCTAAGTTTATAGCACAAGCACAATTACGCCCAGACTTTGTTAAGCCTGAACGTATGCCTGCAGGCTTTGAATATGGAATTGACGGCTTTGACTTTTTAAAGCCCAAGGACAATTACTATAATTACAAATGGGGTCTTTACTCTGCCGGACATGCTACTCGAGATACTGCAAAGAGTGATGTACAGGAACCAATGATCCAAAAGCGTGATAGGAATAATAGTTTTATCCTAGGCGACAGTGGTGGGTTCCAGATTGCTACAGGTGTAATCAAATGTGATTGGCCTAACTTTAAAACAGATGATGACTTGCGTAGTACAATCCTAAACTGGTTAGAGCATACAGCAGACTACAGTATGGTATTAGATATTCCTACATTAGCAGCGGCACCACCGCTTAATGCTAAAACAGGATTAACTGACTGGGTTGATTGTTTAGAATACACAATGTTTAATAACGATTACTTTGTTCGTAACAGACAAGGTAAAACTAAGTTCTTAAATGTATTGCAAGGCAACAACGAGCAACAAGCAGACCAATGGTATGATGCAGTTAAGCATTATCCATTTGAAGGTTGGGCTATGGCTGGTTACAACATGAAGCAATTACATCTTGCATTACGCAGACTTATTGTTATGCGTGATGAGAAGATGCTTGATCCAGGTAGAGATTTAATTCACTACTTGGGTACAAGTAAACTGAATTGGTCTTGTATCTTTACAGCAATTCAGCGTAACATCAGAGAAACTATTAACCCTAACATGATGGTAACATATGATGCGGCAAGTCCTTTTATTACTACTGCTAAAGGTCAAGCGTATACACAACATGTACACAGGAATAGTAAGTTTAGTTATGTTATGGAACAAGCAGTAGACGATAAACGTTTTCAGCACAGTGAAATACCTTTCCCATTTAACAGTCCTATTGGAGAGCGTATGAACATGGGTGACTTATGTTATATGGGTCCAGGCATGTTAAACAAGTTAGGCAAAGAAGGTAAAACAAGTTGGGATAGTTTCTCATACTTCTTGTTAATGGCACACAATGTTTATCAACACATTGAAGCATGTCAACGAGCTAACACACTAGCCGACATTGCTACAACAAAATATCAGCCTAGTCACTTAGAATGGAATAAGGTTAAGCCTGGGCAAAGTGAATTTGACTTATGGGTTCCACGTGATGTAATTTATGTTACTGAATTTGTAAATAAATTATTTAAGAGTGAAACACCTATGCAAATGCTAGAAGAAGCACAGCCAATGTTAACGCACTTCAGCGGTATGAAAACTATTAAAACAACACAAGGCGCATTTGATAGTTTATTCGATACTGGTGATACAGTTCAAGAAGAATCAGACGGAGAGTTTACTTCTGAACAAGCCGAAGCGGCAGAGGACTTCTTAGAAACATTATAAACAAGGAGAGTGAAAATGGGAACAGGAACAGTAAACAGTCTACTAAGACATAAAGATGCTTTAGTTATTAAGCATAAAACACTTGACAAAGATATAAAAGAAGCGTATAGTAATCATATAAACGATATAGAACTTCATAGGATGAAAAAAGAAAAACTTTCACTCAAAGAAGAAATCGTTAAACTAGAAGAAACAATTGCAGAGAGAACGCATTAATGAAACGAAACTATGATGAAGCAAGTGGTGTAACTGGCACTACATTGTTTGTAGGCAAAGAAATAGAACGCACACCAGCATATGGTATGAAGACACTCTTTGTAGTGGGAACAGACACACCCGTTGCAGAAATCTTAGTGTTAGCAAAAGAACATGATTGTAAACATATTTACTTGGGTGCAAACATGTCATTTAATGTTCAGTTGCCACACGGCACTGACGGAGAAAACGAAGCATGGGATACCCTAGTAATGGCTTTGCTTAAAGCAGATCTTTGGGTAACACTAGACTTTGAAAACAAATATTCAGATTATGTCCTCGAAAGTGGATACACTGAATATCGTAGATTTATTCCAATGATAAGCGTAAGAATTCCTTATGTTGATCAAATGGGATATAATGCATGTGTTAAGATCGACGATGTTGATTTTGATGCTACCAACGAAGGTGTATGGGTTCATAGCCTTCATAACTTAATGGACCGATCTGTGTTTACAGATTGGGATCAATACACACAAGATCATATAATCAAATAGGAGAATATTATGGTTAAGAAAGTAAGACTACTAGACGAAACAGATGCTACGGCAACTGAAGCACCAGCAACAGCACCAGCAGAAAATACAATTGATGCAGAAAAACTTATGAAGTTTCTTGAAGCAATTGACTGGAAGCTATGGGAAATGCTAAAACTAGCACGTAAGCAAGACGAAGACGCTTCGTCAGATAAGAAGTAGAATGTTAAAAGTTGAATCACGCAATATATGGGTAACCTTTCAAAAAGAAGGCGTACACTTATATCCTGCGGCAATAGATGACCCTGCACTAGCAACAGGTGGAAGTGATGATGTAAGTTTCTTAGGATACGCACATCGACATATCTTTCACTTTCGTGTAGAGATATCTGTAGTACACAATGATCGAGACATTGAGTTTATCCAATTTAAGCGTTGGTTAGAATCATTGTATGATGGTTCCACATTGGAACTAAATCATAGATCGTGTGAGATGATTGCTGAAGAATTAGCAGAACAAATAGCTGCTAAGTATCCAGGTCGTACTATTAAAATCAGCGTTGCTGAAGATAATGAAAACGGCGCAACAATGACTTTTCAACACTATTAAACAACAATTTTGACACAAGGAAACACACAATGTCAAATACTACTACTAAAACTAAAACTAACGCCCGTACCAATGCATACCGCATTAACGGTAATTATAACATTAATGACGTGAAGTTTGATTTGTTAAAAATTATTCAACCTTATGATGGGTTGATGCACAACAACAAGGATGTAAGCAACATCCGTAAGTTGTTTATTTCTTATTTAAGTGACCTCAAGTATTCTTGGAAGATCTTTTCTTTCGAAATCGAAAGTGTAGAAAAAGAAAATGCATATACATTTGATGTACAAGTGCAAATGAATCGTGAACGTAGCCCTAAGAAGCTAAAGATTCACGTGGGTAAGTTAGTTTACACACCTGAGGGTAACAATGTTTCGTAAACTATTTTACATGGGCCTCGAACCATATGAAGGCCGCTACACATTACAGTTGCAAGACTGGGCCGAAGCGGTATTCCAAAAACGAGGAATAGACTATACTGTAGTTCCAGGAGAAACTATCGACGACACTAAGAGTATTAGTGTTGGTCAAGTGCTTGACGCACATGGCAGAAGTTTCTTTGGAATGTCACAGTTAATGAATCTAGTTCAAATGATGCGTAATGGCGAATGTACTGGCGAAGATGCAGTCTTCTTTGAAGATATGTTTCAACCTGGTATTGAATCGCTTCCTTACATCATGAATCAGATTCCACAAGAACAGCGCCCTACAGTTTATGTAAGGTGTCTGGCACAGGCTGTTGATCCAGATGACTTTGTCCACGTTTGGGGCATGGGTAAATGGATGAGCCTGTATGAGCAAATGGTTAATCAATTTGCAACAGTGTTAGCGACAAACGAAGAAATGGTAGCTAACATGCGTATTGCAAATTGGGAAGCACCACTGTATAATATCTCTGGACTAAGTTTCGGTAAAGCCGAAGTTCAAAGCCGTGTTAGTGATATTAAACCATTTGGTCTACGTAGCAACCGTGTAATTTTTGCTGCCCGATTCGATCAGGAGAAACAACCTGACTTTTACATGGATGTTATTGAAATGGTACTGCAACAAAGACCTGACGTAGAATTTGCAGTACTAAGTGGCGGTCCACTACGTAGTAATAATCAAAAGTATTTAGATCGTGCATACAAAATGCGTGATGAAAATAAACTTAAGATTTATGAAGACCTAAAAAAGAATCAATACTATGATATCGTTAATGATAGCAGAGTAATGTTCAATTGTGCATTGCAAGACTGGGTATCTAATACCGTTAGTGAAGCAGACGCATTAGGTTGCAACGTAGTTTACCCTGCATATCGTAGCTTTCCTGAAACGTTTGCAAACGATCACACACGTCTATATTCACCTTGGAGTAAAGAACATGCAGTTGAAAAGATCCTTGCCGGTCTTGATGCACCTTCTGAAAACATGGGTAAGATTAGTGATTGGAACAACGGCACTATCGATCGTATGATTGATATTATGCAAGGAAATGGTGAACAATGGCTACGTAGTGGAAACCGTTACAGAGACCACGTTGCGGAGGCAAAATACGCATGAAGGTAGTTATAACAGGAGCGGCTGGGTACATTGGCAGTCAAACATGTAAGACATTAATGTTAGCAGGACATGAAGTCATTGGAGTAGACAGGCACAAGCCTCGTCACAAATACTACACAGTATTCCATGATGATCGTGACTACAACGATATCCAAGACCTATTGCTTGGAGTTGATGCTTGTGTTCATATAGCGGCCACTAGTTTAGTGGGTCCTAGCATGACTGATCCTTTCACTTATTATAAAAATAATGTAGCAGGATCAATGGCATTGATGCAGGATTGTCAAGTGCAAAATGTTAATAAGTTCATTTTTGCAAGCTCGGCCGCCTGTTATGGCGAAGTAGATGATGGAATATGTAGAGTTACAGATAAGAATGAACCTACAAATCCATATGGAATGAGCAAGCGTATGACAGAACTAATGCTAGACGATTATGCGAGAGCATACGGCATGAACAGTGTTAGTCTACGTTTCTTTAATGTTGCTGGTGCAGACTCAGATTGTGAGATGGGTCAAGAGAAACAAGCAACACATATTATTGCAAGAGTAATGGAAAGTGCAATGGCAGGTGAGACATTTACTTTCTTTGGCAATAATTATCCTACACCAGATGGAACATGTATTAGAGATTATATACATGTAGAAGATATTGCAAGTGGCATTTATGCATCATTGCAGTATTTAGAAAACAACACTGGTGCTCACGTATTTAATTTAGGTAGCGGAGAAGGTAACAGTAATAAAGAGATTGTTGACGCAGTTAGTTACATGACTCCACTAATGCCTAATACAGCATTTGCAGAAGCTAGAGCAGGTGATCCACCTATGCTTATAGCAGATGTAGAAGCAACAAAAGAACTAGACTGGGTTCCAGAACATGGACTTAGTGACATAGTAAAAACAGCCTACGATTGGTATATGAAAACAAAGAAGACATCCACGTCTTAAACTCGGAGAATAAAATGAGTAAGTCAAAACAAATAAGAAACAAATTAGAAGAAGCAGGCATTAGATATTGGGCAGGTGATAATATCAGTGCAGTATTACAAAATGGCGATAAAGAAGAACTAATCGATGAGGCAGCACTTGCCTTTGAAAGTGTATTAGATACATTAGTTATTGATAGGAAAACAGATCCTAACAGTATGGATACAGGCAAGCGTTTAGCTAAAATGTATTACAATGAATTAATGGCAGGGCGTTATGAAACAGCACCACCGGCAACAGCATTTCCTAATGAACCAGACAACGTAACTAACGAACGTTATGATGGTATGTTAGTAGTGCGAAGTGAACTTAAAAGTGTTTGTTCACATCACCACCAGCCAGTAACAGGCGTTGCATACATTGGTATTATTGCCGCTGACACATTAATTGGATTATCAAAGTATACACGTATCGCACAGTGGTGTGCAAGACGTGGAACACTACAAGAAGAACTTGCTATGGATATCTCACGTGAGATTATGAAAGCAACTAAGTCAGGCGATGTAGGTGTTTACATTCAAGCAACACACGGATGTTGTGAGAACAGAGGCATTATGGCACACAGTAGTTTAACACAAACTACAGTATTAAAAGGTGCATTTAAAACTGACCCAGCCACTAAAGAAGAGTTTATGGATAATATTAAACTACAATCAGATTTTGCAGCCAAGTAGGAGTATGCAATGGAATTTAAAACAAACGTACCGAATGTAACATTTAAAGTTAGAGTATTAGATGATAATGCTGAAGCTAATTCATGTGAAATCTTTCCATCAACATGGGGAGATTTAACTACAGATGAAATCTTTTCTAACAAGAAAGTTGTAGTGTTTAGTTTACCAGGAGCGTTTACGCCAACCTGTTCAACTTATCAGCTACCAGGATTTGAAGAAAGGGCACAACAGTTTTATGATGTAGGTGTAGATGATATCTATTGCTGTTCAGTTAATGATGCATTTGTAATGAACGCATGGCGTGATGCAAACAACCTTAAGAATGTTAAAGTGCTACCAGATGGTAATGGAACATTTACAGAAGGCATGGGTCAATTAATTGATATGAGTGGTGTAGGATTTAACAAGCGTAGTAGACGTTATGCAATGATTGTTGATAATGGCACAGTAACTAAAATGTTTATTGAACCAGATGCATCAGCTAACGATGGCGATCCATATGGAGAAACAACACCAGACAACGTATTAGAATCACTTATAGGAGAGTAACATGGTTAATAAAGTATACTACACATGGAAAGACATTGAGCATATGGTTAACACTGTTAACAATCTTATGTTTGCAGACAACTGGCGCCCAGACTACATTGTAGGAATGACACGTGGTGGACTAGTGCCAGCAGTAATGATGTCTAATATTACAGGTATTCATATGCATGCATTGGACGTAAGGTTTAGAGACACAGGAGATAATGACTCAGGCCCAGAAAGTAATACTTGGATGGCCGAAGATGCATTTGGTTACCAAGGCGATGGATTATCTCACATCAGTCACAGAAAGAATATTTTAGTCTTTGATGACATTAACGATAGTGGTAAAACTATGCAATGGATTAAAGATGATTGGCCTGCAGGCTGTTTACCAAACGACAAAGGTTGGGATACAGTTTGGGGTAACAACGTTAGGTTTGCATCATTGCTTGACAATCAAGCAAGCAACTTTGGCGAAGTAGACTATACAGCTATGGAAATCAATAAGATGGAAAAAGATGTATGGGTAGTCTTTCCTTGGGAAGGCGAACGAGACTATGGAAACTTTTAGAAAGGATTAGTCAAATGAGAGAACAATTGTTATCAACAGCAATCGCACATGCAAAAGCTGAAATTCAATTGCACAAAACAAATGTAGATGTTTATTTGCAAGGCCCAATGGGTATTGGAGAACATAGTGATATTATGGAAACAATCCAGGGTGAGCTTGATAAAATGGCATCAGCACATGATCGGTTAGAAATGTTAGAAACTTACTTTAACGACTAAGGAGAACGTTATGAATCCAGATGAAGCTGGCCTAGATTGGAGTAATGTCTTTTACTCAAGTAGTGATGACACAATCACTATTGATACTTCAAGTATGGATACTACATTTGATATAACAAACATTGGTCCAACTACATATAGTTTAGATGAACCAACAACTGAAATTGAAATTGAACAGAGTAACGGCGAAACATTAAAGGTCGCCGCTACTATACGTCAACAAACATATGAAATCGAAGCACTAACAGATATCATTAAAGAAATGGTAAAAACTAAAAACTTCGATGTAGAATTAGATATTGAAAAGAGAGTTGAGCAGAAGAAGTTTTTAAAGAGATTAGGAGAAGACTAGTGGTAACATTTACAATAGAAATAAACGGCTACGGTGGCGAGATGGTTCTCGGTTCTGTATCTAAAGAAGCATTCGAACACTGGAGTGTAAAAGACGAAGACGACGAGGGAATAAACAGTCACTTGTTTTGGGATCCATATGAAGAAGCAGATGGCAATGATATTGTAGATGATGAAGATCCACGTTTCCTTGGAAACTGGCATGAGATTGATGACATTGATCATTCACATGGAGCGTTCTACGACCAGTGTGAAGTTGTAGTAACAAATGAAGATGGCGAAACTATTTACGAAAACGATAGCCCTGAAATAGAATCAACACAGATTTCAGATCCAGATGATCAACCAACGGGTTATTATTTTAAAGGCTGGAGCACAGAAAAAGGAAACTTTTTTAGTTGCGACATTGAATTGGACAATTTTGATCCTGACAAACTAAAATTTGGTGCTACTAACATTGATTGTGATGTAGTTATTGATAGTGTTACATATGATGGCGAAGACTTAGATAACATCGGCGGTGATACTAGAAGCAAAAGTGTTGGTTGGGACTTTTACGAGAACTTATAACTTATGAAATATAAAATAATAGTCAACGGATACGGTGCACATTTACATATTAGACGCATTGAACCAAACGTATATGAATTTTGGAACAAACAAGACACAGAAGCAACACGCAGTCATTTGTTTGAAGATCCAGAAACTAATCTAAATGGAAATCCCATAACAGATTATGAAGATCCATTATTCTTAGGCATGGCAAAGTCTAAACAAAATAGACTTATAGAAGTATTTGGGCCACGTCCAAGTCACATGCATGTACATGTGTTTGACGAAGATGATAACACAGTTTATTCAACAAGCACAGTAAAAGATGATCCTAGGTTTGTAATGGATTGTCCTTCGTTGGGTAAAGGACATTACTTAAAAGGTGTCAGGGAATGTAAAGGAACATTCTTTACAGGATATTTAGAAGAAGAATCGTTTAGCGAACATTTATTAAACTTAGCAATGGTTAGAATTGATGGAGATTCTTTATTGTACAGAGTAGAGTACGGTCGCAAAACATTAGAAAACGAATTAGAAGATACAGGAATTGTAAAAGAAACTTTTGAATTCCATAACAATCCGTAAAGGAATACACATTGAAAACTAAAAAGACTCCTACAGGTGTAATTGAGTACTATGACAATTTTGTCATAAAGAGGCTAGATGGGTCTGATCAATGTATAAATTTAGATTGGTTAAAACATTATCAAGCAATAGCAAATCGTAATAATTTTTTAGTAAAAGTACATAGAGTAGTAGAAGAAAATACTGCTTACGAAATGGAAAAACTTGATGTAGTATCAGATGTTGCACAGATTATAAACCAACCAAAACTACAACATCTTATAACTAGAAGTTTCATATGTAAAATATATGAAGCAGTGAATACAACGTGGGTAGATTCTATAAAATATTCTGATGAAATAGAACTGCCATTTGGCAGTTATTTCCTGCATGGCGACATGGCACTAAAAAATATACTTTTACTAACAGATGGTAGTCTAAAGATAGGAGACCCAGAGAGCTTTCATTATATGGATCGAATGCGCTTTTCAGAAGGATATGCAGCAATGCATACGCATTTAATGTTTGGATTACAACGATTTTTTAGAGAATAAAATAAAAGGTTGACAGGCAAGACATCTTACTGTATACTGTAAGTATAAATCATAAAAGCAATAGGAGTGTAATTATGAGAAATGTGAGAAGTTGGATCGCTATTGTAGTCGCTGTTATAGGTTTAACAGTATCTACACAAGCAACAGCGGCACCATTCAGTTATTATGATATGGTGTCAAAAATGACAAATATTGAGTCTCGGAATACTTTTGCAAAGAGTATGATGAAGTCATACTCAAATGGTCTTAAAACACTAAAGCCACTAGCAGAAAAATATGGACACTACAGTTGGGCTGCAGGGCTACTTGAAACAGTAAATCATTACGAGAGTGAAATACAGAAGTTCGCAGAACTAATAGGCGAATCACTTGACGTAAAAGCAACTGTAATTAATACAACATACAAATACAATCAACACGAAGTAGTCACTGAAACACCTGAAGTTGTTTCACGTGCTTCCGCTGAAGATGAAGTCACAGAAGATTATACAGTAAATGTATATGAAGATGTTGTAATTACATACACAAAAACAGTCACAACAAAAACATACAAAGGCACGTTCACTACACAGCATTGGAGTGACGGCGCTAATACTACAGAAGTCACTACTGAGTTAGTAAGCACAGTATCAGAAGATATAGTTCGAACTGAAACTGAACGTAAATTTGTTCGAACATATGAACTTGAACGACCAGTTGAAGTTGTTGAAGTAGTTGAAGAAGAACCTGTTGTTGTTGAAGTTGTTGAAGAAGAACCTGTTGTTGTTGAAGTTGTTGAAGAAGAACCTGTTGTCGTTGTAGAGGAGGTCGTTGTCGTTGATGTAGTCGACGAACCAGTGATCGTTGTAAGCGATGGTATGGGTATTAAAACAGAAGGTGTATTGACTGCTGAAGAATACTTAGCAATGAGTGATGTATCGTTAGGTGCTACACAAACATATATTGATGCAGTGCATAATGTAAACGACGGTGTTGGTATAGATTATATTACACGTAAAAACGGTATGTATAATTATGGAACAAACCTAGAAGCCATTGGTGCACCACAAGCCTGGGCAAAAGGTTGGACAGGTAAAGGCAGTGTGTTAGCAATACTTGATACTGGTATTGATTTAGATCACCCAGAGTTTGCTGATAAGATTATTGACAGCGAATGTTTTATAGATATGTGCACCGATCAACGTTTAATTGACAAAGGCACAAACGAAACAATAGATGATAAAAATAAGTATTCACACGGAACACACGTGGCAGGTATTGCGGCCGCTAACTTAGATGGTGAAGGAACAACTGGTGTTGCTCCAGATGCCAAACTACTGATTGGTAAGGTTGCATGGGACAATGGCTACTATCAATTTAATGCATTAGGTAAAGGTATTGAATGGGCTGTTAACAATGGTGCTGATGCAATAAACGTATCTGGTAACTATAACGTAGACTTAACATACAAGCGTAGCATACAAAGTGCAGGTGATGGTGTGTTTTATAGCACAGACTCACGTTACGATGGAGTATATGCACTAGAAGGTTACTCGGGTTTAGCAGTAGATGACGACTTTATGTTGCCTCAACTAACAGATGCAATGTCAGGTAATGAAGCAGTTCTTGTGTTTGCCGCAGGTAACCAAAGAATGGATGTTCCAACTTACCCGGCTCATTATGCAGTAGCAGAAAACGAAGATGGTGAACTGTTGCTTGGTGGTAAAGCAATTGTAGTTGGTTCATGGAATCTTAAGTCAGGAAGTATGTCAAGTTCAAGTAACCGAGCTGGAACAATGTGTTATGGCACCAACGGCGAATGTGTAAGTGATCGTAGAATTAGTGATTACTATATACTTGCACCAGGTGATAAAGTAGCATCAACAAGTGCTGATGGTGAATACAGAACACTAGGCGGAACGTCAATGGCAGCTCCGGCAGTAACAGGTGCAGTTGGTATTGTGCATCAAATGTGGCCATACATGAAAGGCGAGAACATTGTTAAACTATTGCTTAACACAGCCGACAAAGATATTTGGGGCTACGATGTAAACACACACGGACAAGGTTTGCTTGATTTAGATGAAGCAACTAATCCACAGGGTGTTGTAGGTATTCCAACTAGTGGACGTATTGACGGTGCTCGTAGTAGTTTAAACTCAGGTGCGTTTGCACTAAGCGGCGGTGTGCATATTAGTAGTATTAGTAGCACAATGGTTGTTGATGATTACGATCGTAACTTTTATGTAGATGGCAACGATATGATTGCTACTGCTGATACACGTAGTGCAGATCCAACACAAGCTGCTGACATGGGATTTGCTCCAGACTATTACTTTGGATATGGTGCAGGCACAGTTATTCCAATGGAAGCTGGCGCACTAAATATTAATGAAGATAGTGTAGCAATTGCAACAACAGTAGATAAGTTTATGTTTGGCGCAGTAACAGAAGGTAATAGTTTCCTTGGTAATGTTGCAGACAATCCACTTATGGATGTTAATGGTGCAACTACATTCTATGCAGGCTATAACTTAGATAAAGCACTAACAGATGATGTTACATTATTTGGTAATGCAATGTTTGGTATTACTAAAGTAAACGTGGGCGATAGCATGATGACATCAGCAAGTAGTTTGCTAAGTAATAGTGCAACACTTGGTATCAAACGTAACGTAAGCAACGGCGACTTTGGATTTGTAGCAAGTGTGCCAGTAGCAATTACACAAGGTAGTGCAACGTTCAATACTGCAAGCACAGTTAGTTCAACTGGTGATGTAGATTACTTAACTAGTAGCAGTGATTTAAGTGCTACACAACGTGAAGTAGACTTAGGTGTGTTCCGTAACTTCCAAGTAACAGACAACATGTTTGTTAAAGCACACGCAGAAGCACGTTTGAACTATGCAGGCACAAACGAAACAGTTACGACAGCAGGTCTTAACTTAACATGGAGCTTTTAATAAATGTATAAACGAGGCAATCTAGAGGTTATCGCAGGCCCAATGTTTGCAGGAAAGAGCAGTGAGTTGTTAAAACGACTGCTCTTTCTAGAGCATTCAGGACACAAAGCATTAGTCCTAAAACCATTAGTAGATGACAGGTATGACCCAGACAGGATTGTTACACACAATAAACTTAGTCACCCTGCTATTAGTGTTATTGATTTAGAATTAGTAAAAGATAATTACACAATTAAACCTTATAACTTTCACACAGTATTCATTGACGAGGTGCAATTCTTTGATCCTAAAGAAACACTATGGTTTGTAGAAGAAGGATTACGTGAAGGTGTTAACTTTGTATGTGCAGGATTAGATCAAGATAGTAGAGGTGTACCATTTGAAACTACTGGTAGATTATTAGCACTAGCAGATGGCATTATGAAGATTACTGCATTTTGTAATGTATGTGGACAACCATGCAGTAAGACGCAACGACTTAGAAAAAGTGGTGGCAGAGTAAACGTAGGCGGCGCAGAGACATATGAACCACGTTGCCATGAACATTGGGAGAGTAAATAATGACAGATCATACAATAGATATTTTACGTCAAGTTTGCCAAGAAGAACTTGATGATAAAGTAACTGGCTTAACAGATGGAACTGAAGATATATTTGAAGGACGCAAAGAGTTTGCAACTTCAATACTAGGACTTATTAATAAACTAGAACGTCCTAGGCAAGAAGATCAAGCTAAAAAATTACAAGCAAAGGCTATTGCAGCCAGTAATGCAAGAAACGAAATAGCATCTGAATACAACACAGAATGGATGCCAATTGACAACGGAGACTTTAAATGAAAATCATCGCAGGAAACAGTAATATTGATTTAGCACAAAAGATTGCAGAACATTGTTTTGCTGCATTAGTGCCAGCAGACATTAAAGCATTTGCTGACGGTGAAAGCAGTGTAGAGTTTATGGAAAATGTTAGAGGTGAGGATGTGTTTATTATACAAAGCACAAGCACACCAGTTAACGATAATTTAATGGAATTAATGATTATGATTGATGCGGCTAAGCGTAGCAGTGCTAAACGTATTACCGCAGTCATACCTTATTTCGGTTACGCAAGGCAGGATCGTAAGAGTGCAAGTCGTACTCCTATTACGGCTAAACTTGTAGCGAACCTGCTAACCGAATCCGGTGCTGATAGAATCCTTACAATGGATCTACACGCCGGTCAAATTCAAGGCTTCTTTGATATTCCTGTAGATGATTTAACAAGCCGTATATCATTTGCAAGGGATATTAAAAAGCAGTTCTACAAAGAAAACAGTGATGTGCATGAAGTAGAAACAGTATTTGTTTCACCAGATGCAGGCGGTACAGTACGAGCTAGAAAGTTTGCTGATATGTTTGGAGGCGATATTGCTATTGTAGACAAGCGTAGACCTAAAGCAGGTGTTAGTGAAGTAATGAATCTAATTGGTGAAGTACAAGGCGCACACGCTATCCTCGTAGACGATATTGTTGACAGTGGTGGAACATTATGTAATGCCGCACAGGCTATCATGGATGCTGGTGCATTAAGCGTTAGAGCATATATTACACACGGAGTATTAACTGGACAAGCATGTCAAAAGGTTGAGAAAAGTGTGCTGAAAGAACTAGTAATCACAGACAGCATTGAATATAAATGTCCAGACAAAATTACTAAGGTAAGAGTAGTAAGCGTAGCACAGATGTTTGGCGAAGCTCTAAGAAGGGTAAACAATGAGGAAAGTGTAAGTAGTTTATTTGCACAAAAGATTTAACATGAACAAACAACAAACATGGACTGTAGAAGTCATTAAAGATGGCAAAACAGAAGAACTAGTTATTCAGCTGCCAATTGAACTATTAAACCAAATGGGTTGGGATGTAGGAGATGACTTGTTATGGGAAGAAGATACCATAGCAGGTGTACCATCTGTTACAATAAAGAAAAAAGAATAGTTGACTATTTATAATATATGTATTATAATAGTATTAATAATAATAAATGAGGCAGAGAGTAATGCGTGAAGGTGATACACATGGTGATAAGATACATGATTGGCTTGATGATGACGAGTATGCATTAGTTATAAAAGCAGATGGATCTTTCCAAGGAGTCTTTGCTCCATTTGAAATTGAAGACTTTGATCAATTACCAGAAACTATAATAGTTATATTGAGTATGATATATGGAGATCAAATTACACAAACAACCCCACCGTCTAACAGGACAATGCACTAGGAGAATTACATGGCTAAATTTACAAAACGATATCTTAAACCTACATTATTCAAGCCTAAGGGTTCTGTGTTTGAAGGCTTGATATGGAAACAACCTAACTCAAAAGGCACAGACACATATGATGTTACTTGTACAGACAAAGGCTTTACTTGTGACTGTCCAGGCTTTACATTCCGTGGCAAGTGCAAGCATAGTTTAGAAGTGCTAACACGAGTAGAAGTAGCATTAGATGACAAACACCCACAATACCAATGGGAGTTTGCACAATGACTTACAGTAAAGGTAGTCCACTAAATGGTGCAGATGGACGTGAAAGCTATGCTGATTATATGGCTCGTAGACTAAAAGAAGAATATCCACTAGACTTGTTTAATAACAAAGCACAAAAGCATGAAGAAGCTGAAGCACGTGAAAAGCATCCACTGAATACATTACAGCAACTAATGATTATTACAGCAGAAGAATGTGGAGAGCTAACACAGGTATGCAGTAAAACAGTTCGCAAGTTTAATACAATTGAAGAAGCAAATAGTAAAGTGCAAAACGCATTAACTAATCGCAAGAAACTTGTAGAAGAAGCCGGTGATGTATTGTGTATGCTACAATTAATGAACGAGCATGGTATGTTTGAATGGAATGAATTAGAAGAACGTGCTATACACAAGCGTAACAAATTAAAGAAATGGAGTAACTTGATAAATGAAACTTAGATATTCAGAAGCATTTTATAGTGTACAAGGCGAAGGACAATACGTAGGTGTTCCTAGTGTGTTTTTACGCACATTTGGTTGTAACTTTCGTTGTATGAACTTTGGCTTACCAAGAAATGAACCAAGCAGAGCTGAGAAGCACGAAGCAGGTAATCGTTACAATGATGAAGTTAAAGGATTAATTGATAGTGGTATTGCAGATACTGTTACTGAATTTACAGACTTGCCTATTATACACACAGGCTGTGATACTTATGCAAGTATCTATCCTGAATTTAAAGACTTTAATAAACTTGCAGAAGTAGATGAAGTAGTAAATCATTTGTTAAGTTTAACACCAGAAGGAAAGTGGACTTGCGATAATGGGCAAGACATTCATTTGATTATGACAGGCGGTGAGCCGTTGTTAGCGTGGCAACGACTTTATGTAGAGCTGTTTGAACATCCACGCATGAAGGACTTAAAAAATGTTACATTTGAAACAAACACTACGCAACACTTACATGACGATTTATTCGACTATCTCCACAGCAGTGACAGAATTAAAGTCACATGGAGTTGTTCACCCAAGCTCACAGTATCAGGAGAATCTTGGGAAGATGCTATCAAGCCTGATGTCGCTTATTGTTACAGTCTCGTGGATGACAGCGATATCTATCTTAAATTTGTTGTTGCTGACAGCGAGGATATTGCTGATGTTGACAGAGCTGTTAAGGCATATCGTAAAGCTGGTTTGGAATGCCCTGTGTATCTTATGCCGTTGGGTGGTCGCAGCGAAGAATACAATCTTAACGTTCAGGAAGTCGCGGAGATCTGCATGGAACGAGGATGGAGATTCACTCCAAGACTCCACATCTCACTATTCGGAAATGCCTGGGGAACTTAGTGCATTAGAAATAG
>Ga0228674_1000490_pt1 | contig 27218 bp, 27 predicted proteins | sample 1D_rmetaG_FD_189054 | JGI IMG/M metagenome (GOLD analysis project Ga0228674, IMG submission 189054) | Seawater microbial communities from Monterey Bay, California, United States - 1D_r | ecosystem: Environmental > Aquatic > Marine > Coastal | place: USA: California | collected 2016-09-26
GTGATGCTGTTGCTGTATCCGCTGGCCGCGCAGTCGGTGTGGACGATCGGCCCGATGATCATCACTGTCGGCACCATGGGCGCGCTGGCGGCGGTGCTGCAGACCCGCCTGATGGACGTGGCCGGCGAAGCGCAGACGCTTGCCGCCGCTTCCAACCATGCCGCGTTCAACACCGCCAATGCGCTGGGCCCCTGGCTGGGCGGCATGGCGATCAGCGCCGGCTTCAGCCCGGCCAGCACCGGCTACGTCGGCGCCGCCACCGCCCTCGGCGGCCTGCTGCTCTGGGGCGTGGCGGTGATGCTGGACAGGAAGCGCAGGCACGCCGTCGCCGGCAGCCACTGAGCATCGCGCCGGGTCGTCAGTCGCTGCCGGCGCGGCGGCGGCGGCGGCCCGGTCGCAGCAACGCACCATCGCCGGCTGCCAGCGTGGGCCGTGCCAGGTCACCACGCTGTACGCGGTCCAGTACCCGCCGTGAATTGGCCGCGCAATCAATGCCGTCCGGCCGCGCCTGGATATCCTCGATCAAGGCCAGCAGGTGCGCCCGGCTCTGCGCAAGGCGCAGTTGCAGCGCCTCGATATCGGCCACCTTCCGCCGCAGCATCGTGATCAGCGCATCGTGCTGCCACTGGCTCATGTCCGGCGGCAGCAGCGCGCGGATCTCTTCCAGGCTGAAGCCTGCGCGCTGCGCGCCGATGATCAGCTCCAGCAGCAGCACCGCCTGCTCCGGGTAGTCGCGGTAGCCGTTGGCCTGGCGCTGCACCACCAGCAGCCCGGCGTCCTCGTAGAAGCGGATGCGCGACGCGGCCAGGCCGGTGCGCCGCGCCAGTTCACCGATCTTCATGGGCCTGAATCCTCGACATCGACACCGCTTGACCTTCAATAAAACTTGAAGGTTAGCGTAGCGCCATTCCCCTGTCCCGGAGCTGTCCGATGTCCCTGTTCTCACCGCTGGCCCTGCCCTCGGGCGCGGTCATCCACAACCGCATCGCCAAGGCCGCGATGGAGGAAAACATGGCCGACGCCGACCACGCGCCCTCGGACGCGCTGCTGGAGTTGTACCAGCGCTGGGCCGACGGCGGTGCCGGGCTGATCATCACCGGCAATGTGATGGTCGATGGCCGTGCCATGACTGGACCAGGCGGTGTGGTGCTGGAAGACGACCGCCACCTTGATCGCTTCATCGCCTGGGCGGACACGGCCCGCGCGCGCGGCGTGCAGATGTGGATGCAGATCAACCATCCCGGACGGCAGATGCCGGCCGCGCTCGGCCAACCGGCGCTGGCGCCTTCAGCGGTGCCGCTGCAGATGGGGGCGTTGTCCAGCCAGTTCGCACCGCCGCGGGCAATGACCGGGGCCGACATCGAAGAGGTGATCGCCCGCTTCATCCGCAGTGCCGAGCTGGCCGAGCGTGCTGGCTTCAGCGGGGTGGAGATCCACGCCGCACACGGCTATCTGCTCAGCCAGTTCCTGTCGCCGCTCTCCAACCACCGCGATGATGGCTGGGGTGGCAGCCTGCAGAACCGAGCACGCCTGCTGCTTGAGATCGTGCAAGGGGTGCGCACTGCGGTGTCGCCCACGTTCGCGGTGGCGGTGAAGCTCAATTCCGCCGACTTCCAGCGTGGCGGCTTCTCGCCGGAGGACGCGCGCGCCGTGGTGGAGATGCTGGCCCCGCTGGGCGTGGATCTGGTCGAACTGTCCGGCGGTAGCTACGAAGCACCGGCCATGACCGGCGCCGCGCGCGATGAACGCAGCCTCGCACGCGAAGCCTATTTCCTTGAGTTCGCACGCGAGATCGCCACGGTGGCGACGATGCCGCTGATGGTCACCGGTGGAATCCGTCGCCACGCGGTGGCCGAGCAGGTGCTGGACAGCGGCATTGCGATGGCGGGCATCGCCACCGCGCTGGCGATCGAACCGGACCTGCCAAAGCACTGGCGGCAGGGGCGCGACGCGGTGCCAATGCTTCGCATCATTGGGTGGCGCAGCAAGCCGCTGGCGGCCAGCGCACACATGGCGGCGGTGAAGTACCAGCTGGGCCGGCTGAGCCGGCGCCGCCCCACCGCGCCCGGTGTCTCACCGATGTGGGCGCTGCTGCTGGCGCAGGCGGCGGGCAGGTGCCGGACCCGTCGCTACAGGCGCTGGATCGCCGCGCGTGCAGGCAGCCGCTGAACAGGCGGGCTTCTCATCGTGGCAGCGATGCTCCACCATCTGCATGACCGGCGGCAGTCCGCTCCCTATCGCAGCAGGCACAAGGAACCCACGTGGCAGCAGGACCGACCGGCAACCGCGAAAAACTGCTCGATGACCTGCTCTCGCTCGGCCGCAACTGGGCACTGGCGATTGCCATCGCCGGTGCCGGGGCTGCGGTCCATTACAGCGAATCGGTGTACGAGGCCGGCCTCTGGCGCGGGCTGCTGCCCACGCTGTGCTTCCTGGTCGCCATGATCTGGATCGTGCTCAGCATCATCCGCTTCGACCTGACCCTCCAGCAGCACTTCGAGCGCAAGCGCACGCGCTGGCTCAGCCGCCTGCTGTATATCGTGCTGCTGGGCACCGGCATCACGGCGGTGTTCTTCGTCACCGAACTGGCCGCCAACAACCACATCGCGCGGATGTGCGATTCGGTGGCCAACGAACCGGCAAGCCGCATCTACCGGTCGAGCGAATGCCAGCGCCTGTACCAGCATCGCGCGGCGTACCGGAAACGACTGGAATCGGTCGAGGGTGAATTCGACTGAGCAGATGCGCGGGCGAAGACGCACCTGGAGGTCCAGCAGGGAAGGATTCGAAATAGTTGTATGGACGTCATTGCAACGCGACGCCACGCTTTACTGTCAGAAAGCCGTGATCGAGCGCAGTCCATGAAGTTGCCCGCCCCTTCCCGTCGGCCCGTCCGGCCCCGGAAAATCGACAGTGAAGTTCGCATCTTCAGGCGCCATCACCAGTACGCCATGTTTGCCATCGGAGCCGTACCACTGGCAATACTCCTGTTCGCCGTCGCGCCCGAACTTGGACTTCTCCCTGCACTGGGTGCAGCAGCGGTATTCACGCTGTCGGCGCTGATCCTGGCCTTCGTTGCCTATCCCCCACGACGGGACCGGGTGGCACTGGAGCATGATCGCCTGGTATTCCAGCACCGCGCTCCCCTCCTGTTCGAGCAGATCCGGTCCTACAACCTTGACGATCATGTCGATCTGATCCTGATCGATGGACCGAGCGTGCTGCTCCAGCGCACAAGGGCATCGACGCATGAATTCTCAACCTTCCGGGACGCGCTGGCAGAGGCTCTCACGAATCGGCCCGCCACCCCTGCCACTGCTCCGCAACGCCGCTACTTCTTCGGTGCCTGGCCTGCACGCGTGTGGGGTGCGGTCCTGTTGCTGGCAACGGCGGCACTGGTGATCACAGGCCTGCTGCCTGGCTGGCCGTTGTACAAGGCGCCGATGCTCGGAATCGTGCCCGTGGTGGGCATTGGGCTATTGTTGTCGCGCCGCCGTCACTGATTCACCGATCACGTCGTCGGCGAAGAACACACAGCGTGGATATGCAGTCGGGCACAGTACGCGTGCCGCTCATGCCTTGGATCACCCCGGCCGCCATGCTTCATCCTTCTGCCCCCGCCCGTCACGATGCCATTGCCCTGCAGGCAGGCATTCTCGGCAGTGTGCTGGGCATTGCGGCGTTCAAGGCTGTTGCGCTGTCGGCGCTGGCCAGTGGATCACTGATGGTGATCGGGGTGTGGATGCTGGCCTGCGCCCTGCTGGGCGCCTGGGCCCTGGCCGCCTACCTGGCGTGTCTGGCGCTGAGCCGCCGTGTGTTCGTGCTGATGCTGGCCCTGTGCGTGGTGCTGATGGCCTGCATCGCCTGACCGCATCGGATGTCGGACTATCGCGCGATTGTTACAGAATAACAAGTGCAATCGGTCCGATTGCCTGTGCCCGGGGTCACGGATTGCAATGGCAGGGCCACTCCGGCACCACCCCGAGACCGCCCCATGAACCTGCCGCCCCTGCTGCGCACCTCACTCACCTTGTTTGCGTTGGTCTCGCTGGGTGGCTGCGCCACCTATGACGACAGCGCCATGCATCCGGCCTGCCAGGAATCGCCGCACCTGAAGGATCTGCCGCGCGACGTGGCCGCCCGCGAGAGCCGCTGCAACAAAGGCATGGAAGTGTGGTCGAGCGAGCGCAAGGGCAGCGACAAACCACTGGACCTGAGCGGCAAGAAAAAGGATCTGTAAGCGCAGCCGGCGCAGCCTTGGACCGGCTGCGCCGCCACGCGGGTCAAACGACGGACACCGTCCCGAACCAGCACTGCAACGCGTGAGCCAATCCGGCCGTGTCACCGCCCGCATCGCAGGCCCAGGCGACGATGCCATCGGGGCGCACCAGAACCGCGCCCAGGCCCGTCGCCTCACCCAGCACCGATCCCATGCAGACAGGGAGCGGCGGTGCATCGCCGGTGATGTCGCACGAGAGCGATTCAACATCGAACACGAGCAGCGCCCCCTGCCCGGCCCTCAGCAGCTCACCCGTGCGCCGGCCATCGGCCAGCGCGAAGTCCGGCACGCTGCGACCGACCAGCGGGTGTCCCTCGCTCAGCGCCAGCTGCTGCGTTACGCCCCACACCCGTTCGGCCAGATAGGTCGCGCCATCGCGGGTGTCGGCCAGATCGGCAATGACGGCCGCCAGCGCGCGCGAACCGGCGCCCGGTCGCATCAGCGCAACCTGCGCACGCGACCAGTCCAGTACCTTCGCGCCGATCGGATGCCGCTCGGCCTGATAGCTGTCCAGCAGGGCCTCGCCGGCGACCCCACGCACCACCGCCGCCAGCTTCCAGCCCAGGTTCATTGCATCGCCAATACCCAGGTTCAGCCCCTGGCCGCCCAACGGTGAATGCATGTGTGCGGCATCACCGGCCAGCAGCACGCGACCGTTGCGGTAGGCGCTGGCCTGGCGCGCGGCATCGGTCCAGGTGGTGGCCAGATGCAGCGCGGTGATCGTTGCATTGTGACCGGACACGCGCCGCAGCAGCGCTTGGGCCGACGGCAGGTCCAGCGCCGTGCGATGGCCAGCGCCGCCGTCGAAATCGGCGAGTGCCAGCACGCCCGGCGGGTTGAAATTGCACATGCCGTGCACGGTGTACTGGCGACCCGGCGTGAGCACCGATGGATCTTCCAGTTCGACGAGCAGGGAATGGCCGGTGAACTCCGGTTCGGTTCCTTCGAAGCTGAAACCCGATTGCTTGCGCACCGTGCTGCGGGCGCCATCGCAGCCGACCAGCCAGCGGCCGTTGACGGTGCCGTGTGCAGTCGTCTGCACAGCGACCTGATCCTCCTCCACCTGCACCGCCTGTACCGCGCAGCCGCGATCGATGTGCACACCCAGCCCGACTGCGCGCTCGGTCAATACGGCTTCCAGCGCCTGCAGCTCGATCGCCATCTGCGTGCCGACCGGCGTCGGCACGCGCCAGTTCCAGCGCCCGCTGTCCACGCTGTCCAACGCGAACGGAATGCCGGCGAAGTGGCCGCCCAACGGTCGCGGTTGCGCCAGCCAGTGCGCCGTGCCGGGCGGGGGTGCGCCCTTGTCCGGCTTCAGCACCTGGGCCGCGGCGACCGCGTCCAGCAGGCCGCGCCGATCCAGTGCCTCCAGGGTGGGGGCGTTCAAGCCGCGCAGGCCCAGCGGCAAGCGTTTCAGGGGTGATCCGGGGGACTCGGCCTGTTCCAGCACCCGCACCGAACAGCCCGCCTGGGCCAGTTCGCAGGACAGGAACAGGCCAACCGGGCCCGCACCGGCGATGACGATGTCGTACAGCATTGGGACTTCCTCGTGAGCACCGGACCGGCGCTCTGGCGATCAGAATGTTACACTCGGTGTACGTTTCCACAAGTGAACCTCCGATGACCCCACTCCCGGGCCGCCGCGAGCAGCGCAAGGCCGAGACCCGACAAGCGATTTCAGACGTCGCCACCGAGCTGATCATCCGGCGCGGCTTCGAGGCGGTGTCGATGTCCGAGATCGCCGAGGCCGCCGGGGTTTCGCGCAAGACGGTCTTCAACTACTTCGCCAGCAAGGAAGACCTGGTCTTCGACCGCGACGAGGAGGCGCGCGCTTTGCTGCGCGAGGGCATGCTGGCCCGCAACGACATGGCCCCGCTGGGCGCCTTCCAGTCGCTGGTACGGCAACTGCTGGACAGCGGCCATCCGCTGCTGCGGATCAACGCCGGCGCCGCGGCGTTCTGGGCGACCGTGGCCGACAGTCCCGTGCTTGTCGCGCACGCGCGCAGGCTGCATGCGCAACTGAGCGACGACCTCGCGCAACTGATGGCCGATGCTGCCGGCCGGCCCCCCAGCGATGCCGAGGCGAGGCTGGGCGCCGCCATGCTGATGGCGTCGATGGTGGCGGCGTACGAGAAGGGCCTGGCCAGCCACCGGCAGGGTGAAGACCCGCGCGAGGCCATGCTGCAGCTGATCGTGCGTGGCGCCACCGGGGTGCTGGTGGCCCTGGCAGGCACGCCGTATACAGACCCGGCGCTGCGTCCATAGCGCATTCGGGGGATAGGTCACGAAGTGTTGCAAATGCTAATCTTTCTCATTTGCAGCCACCCCACTTCGCCCCCATGCCCCTTTCCGCTTCTCTGCCGCGCGCCCTGTGCCTTGCGCTGGGCCTTTCCCTGACCTCTCTCGCACTGGCCGCCGAGACCCCGGCAGACGCCCCCAGGGACCTGGACAAGGTCGAAGTCCGCGGCCGTGCGCAGACCCTCTACCGCGCCACCGATGCGGCCGTTGGTACTCGTACCGACACCCCGCTGGAGCGGGTCCCGCAGTCGATCCAGGTGATCCCGCGCGAGCTGATCGACGACCAGGCCGCGCGCCAGGTGACCGACCTGTACCGCAGCATCAGCGGCATCAGCTTCTTCAGCTATGCCGGCGTCACCCTGCGTGGCTTCCGCCAGGAGAACGTGCTGTACGACGGCCTGCGCGGCGATCCCTATGCAGGTTTCTCGGTGCCGCAGCTGTTCAACATCGAGCGCGTGGAGGTATTGAAGGGCCCTGCCGGAGCGCTGTACGGCGGCGGCGATGCCGGCGGCGTCATCAACTATGTGACGCGCAAGCCGAAGGCTCGTGCCGAGCGCCGCATCGAGCTGCAGGTGGGCGACAAGGATTTCCGTGCGGGCTCGATCGAAGGCACCGGGCCGTTGAATGCCACCGGCAGCGTTCGCTATCGCGCAGGCCTGTATGCCGACAGCGAACAGGGCGTGCGCTGGAACGCCGACAGCGAAAGCGTGATCGGCGATGCGTCGCTGGCCTTCGATGTCGGCCAGACCGGCGAACTGGTGCTGCAGTTCACCGACATCACCCAGAACCTGGGCGGCAACCGCCTGCGCGGTGTGCCGGTGAACGATGCCGGGAGCTTCCTGACCGACCGCCGCTGGAACCACAACGAGGCCAGCGACTTCCTCGACATGCGCGCCAAGGTGGCATTGGTGCAGTACCGTTTCGCGCCGCGCGACACCCTTGATGTGGACGTTGCCGCACGCTGGTTCAGCAACAACGAGCACCAGATGTACCACGAGCCGATGGGGCTGATCGACCGTGACCGCGATGGCGTGGCCGAGTGGATGACGCGCCAGCTGCGCAACCAGATCCGCGACAACGAGGCGTTCACCGCCAGCGCGAATGCGGTCTGGCGGATCAACACCGGGCGCATCGAACACAAGGTGTTGTTCGGCGCCGATGTGTACCAGCTCGACGCCGACTTCACCGCGCAGACCGCCAACAGCGCCGACCTGGCACGCGGCGCCGGCCCGGTGCGCGGCATCGATCTGTTCAACCCGGTCTATGGCGCCAGCACCTGGCATGACTACAACCTGGCCGCCCTGCCCTGGCGCAGCACCTCCACACGCAGCAAGCGCTACGGCGGCTACCTGCAGGATGAGTTGGCGCTGGGCACGCGCTGGCACGTGCTGGCCGGGCTGCGCTGGGATGGCTTCAATGATGAGGACCGCCTGGGTGGCGGCAGCGTGGAAGGCAACGATCTCAGCTGGCGGCTGGGCAGCACCTTCAGCGTGCGCGAGGGGCTGAACGTATACGCCAACGTGGCCAGTGGCTTCGTGCCGCAGAGCGCGGCCAACCAGAACCCGGCCGCGGGCGGCCCGTTCGATGCCGAGCGCAGCAGGCAGTGGGAGGTTGGCCTGAAATCCCTGCTCGCCGACCGCGTGACCTTGAACGTGGCGGCCTACCGCATCGACCGCAGCAACATCGTGCAGTCCACCGGCGCGGTGATCGGCGGGGTGAACCAACTGGCCGCCCTGGGCCTGGTGCGCAGCACCGGCATGGAACTGGACCTGCTGGCCGACATCACTGAGCGCTGGGTACTGAATTTGACCTACGCCTACAACGACGCGCGGGTGAAGGACGCCGGTCCGAACGGCATCACCAATGCCTCCGGCGACCGTTTCGCCAATGCACCACGCAACAAGGTGGGGCTGTGGACGCGCTACGACCTGCCCTCGATCAACTCAGCGATTGGCTTCGGCGTGGATCATGTAGGAGAACGTGTCAGCCTCGACGGGCAGACGGTGAAGGCCTACACCGTGTTCGATGTGAGCTGGAAGACCACGTGGAAGCAGTGGCAGTTCCAGGCCAACGTCAAGAACCTATTCGACAAGGTGTACGCCGCCAGCGGCTTCATCGAGCGCAACGGGCACTTCCCGGGTGAACCGCGGCGGGTGTACGTGCAGGCGGCCTACAGTTTCTGAGGCGCCTGCCCTCTTCCCCAACAGGGCCCCGTGGTCTGACGGCGCTGCATGCGGCGCCAATTCAGGTATGCTTCCGCGCGTCCGGACCACGCTTGCGGGCGACCACCTGCACATCATGCGGTGCAGCACGGACGCGGCGGATCGGCCCACGATTCACCATGGATGTTTAAACGTAATCACAGGGGAAAATGGATGAAGAAGTTCCTGCTCGCAGCGATCCTCGCTGCGTCACTGGCCGGTTGCACCACCAATCCTCCGCTCAATTTTTCGGTTCCCAACGTTGGGGTCAGCAGCAAGAAGATCGACGGTGAACTGAAGTCGCTGACAGTCACCCTGGCGCGCCCGGACGAGGCCAAGGGCAAGATCCCGGCGCAGGCCCAGCACGAAGTGCCGCAGATGTGGCAGAACGCGCTGACCGAAGCACTGAACAAGATGGCGGTCTTCCGCGACGATGCGCCGGTGAAACTGAGCCTGTCGGTGAAGATCCTGGCCATCGACATTCCGAATTTCGGTGCATCGATGACCACCAAGACGATCGCCCGGTATGAGCTGATTGACCGCGCCACCGGCAGCATCGTCTACACCCAGGATGTCAGCGCCTCTGGCGAAGTACCGTTCAACTATGCCTTTGCCGGTGTCATTCGCGCTCGCGAATCGATCAGCCGCTCGGCGCAGAACAACATCGCCCAGTTCCTGCAGGCGCTGGAGACCGTGGACATTACCAAGCCGATGTTCCCGAACAAGCAGGAAGCGCCGTGAAACGCCTGCTGCTGGGTGCATCCGTTGCCGCAATGCTGACGGCCTGCGCGCCCAACGTGCGAACCGACAGTTACTCCATCGGTTCGGTGGGACAGGTCAATCGAACCGTAGGCGGCACGGTCATCAGTGTTCGCTCGGTGAGCATCGACGGCAGCCAGGGGGGCGGCGCGGTCGCCGGCGCAGCCGCTGGCGGCGTTGCCGGTTCGACCATCGGCGGTAGCGATCAGGCGGCCGCCATCGGTGCCATCGGCGGCCTGGTGGTGGGCGCGATTGCCGGTGCCGCGTCCGAACGCGCACTTTCCAAGACGCAAGGCCTGGAGTACGTGGTACAGACGGAGAACGGCAACCTGATGACGGTTGTGCAGGGCCCCGACCCGGTGTTCAGCACCGGCATGCGGGTCCTGGTGCTGTATGGATCGCCCTCGCGCATCATTGCCGATCCGCGTCTAGCGAAGACAGCGCCGTGAACCCCAACGATGCCCCTTCCGAGGGGCATCGTTGTAGTGGACATCGAGGGGGTGCCTACCCACTTCCCCCGCCAACCTCAGTGCGAGCAGGACACCAGCATCGAGCGGGTGGCCATCTGGGTAGAGGTGAAGCCGTTCTTGTTGCCCACCGCGATGGCGTTTCCTTCATCGCCATCCTTGCTGAAGACCACATAGCCCCCCGGGCACATCTGCCCGGCCTTCTCGTAGCAGCCACTCCAGGAACTGGAGCCGCTGCAGTCGATGGACACGCCACGGCGGCCATCGGGAGTGACGGTCATCCTGGCGGTGGTACAGCCGCCCAGCGCGGCAACGAACAACAGCGGAACGAACAACTTCATGGGCACTCCAGGGTTGGGGATCAGCAGACGGGCGCCAAGGCTGGAGTGCCCGGATTGCGCGAACCTTGCGCCAGATGGCCGCACCGCTGCAGGGTTCCCCCTGCGTTGGCACGCCATGTTCACGCAATGTTCCTGTAATACGGTGCCGGCGCCTGCCGAAGTCCCCCGCGCCCCTTCCCGCCCAATTCCCGCCGATGCACATCCTGCTGATCGAAGACGAAGCCGAACTGGCTGCCACCCTGAAGTCCGCCCTGCAGCGCGAACGCTACGTGGTGGACCTGGCCAACACGCTGGCACTGGCCCGCGAAGCGGCGCTTTACGGGTCACACGATCTGGTGCTGCTGGACCGCACCTTGCCCGATGGCGACGGGCTGGGCCTGATTCCGGTGCTGCGCGGGCACAACCCCGGGGTACCGATCATCGTGCTCAGCGCGTTGGGACAGTTGCCGGACCGCATCGCCGGCCTGGACGAGGGAGCCGACGACTACCTGGCCAAGCCCTTCGCGCTGGAGGAACTGTTCGCGCGGATTCGTGCAGCCGGGCGCCGGCCGGGCGGCATGCAGGTAGAGCCGGTGAGCATCGGCCGGCTGCTGTTCGACCCCGCCTCGGGCGAGGCCACGGTGGGTGGACAGCGGCTGGAGCTTCCACGCCGCGAGATCCGGGTGCTGGCCGCCCTCGCCCGCCGGCTGGGCCGCACCGTGCTGCGCGAGTCCATTGAAATGGCGGTGTATGGCTTCGACGACGGCATCCATTCCAACACGCTCGACTCGCATGTCTCACGCCTGCGGCGCAAACTGGCCGACGCCGATGCCGGGGTGGAAATCCATGCCATCCGCGGTGTCGGCTATCTGATGCGGGAAACGAAGTAATGGCGCGACGCCCCTCCCTGAAGCGCCCGCTGATCGTCAAAACGCTGATCTACCAGCTGCTTGCGTTGCTGGTTGCGTTCTTTGCGCTGCTGATGGTGCTGGTGCGTGCCGACAGCGGCGGCTACTACACCATCCAGACCTTTGCCCCGGTGGCCGCAGAGGCCGTTCACCGCGACAGCACAGGCGAACTGTATGTGGAGCACACGCCTGAGCTGTCCGAGCTGCTGAAGATCGTCCCCGGTGCGTGGTTCATCGCCGAGGATGAACATGGCCACCATGTGACCTTCGGCCATGTTCCACCTGCCTACGCATCGCTGGTGGGCGCCCTCGACGGCATTCCCTATGGCGACCTCCGCGGACGCGACCGCAGCGATGGCCTCGCGGTGGCGATACGCCAGCACAGTGGCCCGGCCGGCAAGCTGACCATCATGGCCCATGGCGAAACCGATTCGCTGACCTGGCAGATGGCGCTGGCCGCACACATCATCACCCTGCCGATCTTCCTGCTGCTGGGCCTGGCCACCCTCATCCTGACCCCGATCATCGTCCGTCGCGCCCTGGCCGGTGTGGAACGCATCGCGCAGGAGGCCCGCAACATCTCCGCCAGCCGTCGCGGCATCCGCCTGACCGAGACCGCCGTACCGGTGGAGATCGCTCCGCTGGTGACAGCGGTGAACGAAGCGCTGGACCGGCTGGACGAGGGACACGAGCGGCAGCGTCGCTTCATCGCCGCCGCCGCCCATGAGCTGCGTACGCCGATCGCGATCCTGCGGGTCAAGATCGATGCCACCGACGACGCCACGTCCCGCAGCCTGGCCGTGGAAGTCGCGCGGCTGGCGACGCTGGCCGAGCAACTGCTGGACCTGCACCGCATGGAAGAAGCTGGACCGAAGGACTCGCTCAACCTGGCCCGCGTGGCCAAGCGGGTCGTGGCCGATCTGGCGCCGCTGTTGATCCAGTCCGACAAGACGGTCGCCGTCGCGGTGGAACCGAATTTCCCGGTGCTGGGCGAGGCCGGCGCGGTGGAGCGCGTGCTCTCCAACCTGGTGTTGAATGCAGCAGAGCATGGCGGGCGCCACATCATCGTGCGCGTGCAGGGCAGCTGCCTGGAAGTGGAGGACGACGGCCCCGGCATTCCGGTCGACCAGCGCGAACGGGTGTTCGAGCCCTTCCAGCGCCTGCGCCCACGGCAGACCGGCGCCGGGCTGGGGTTGAATCTGGTGCGGCAGGTGATCGACCGGCATGGCGGCCGCGTCACGATTCTGGATGCACCCGGCGGCGGCGCTTTGATCCGGGTCGAGTTCCCGCTGCATCCTGGCGTCAGCAGCGCGCCCCCATCGGAGCGCTGAGCGCACCCCGCCTGTGGGTCTGACTGCCCGCTGTCCACGCGTGGCGACCGGGGGCGATGCGCAAGGTTGCGGCAATGTTCGCCGCACAGCATCTGCAGGCGCGGCATTGCTCATGATGCCGCGTCCGGGTCTGACAGGAAGCCTGCATGTGACACAGGGAGCGCATCCCCCTTCGTCTTCCACGCGTACTCCACCCCCCGGCTGTACGTCCAGTCTGACCGCGGCAGCGTGGAATCATCGCGCGCGAACGTGGCGCAAGCATGGAGGGAAGCACTGGACGCACTGGCTGCGGACGCCCGCCGAACCGGAGCGGGTGGACGCCCTGATACGCCTGGCCGGCGCACTGTTCCTGCTGTTGCCGGGCATGGCCCTGGTGGCTGCAACATTCCGCCAAGCGCTGGGAACAGCCGCCGCCATCGTACTGTTCGTCACCCTGCATGCGGGGCTGCATATGCTGGCGGTGTGGCGCGAGGCAGTATGGCGACCCATTCCTTCGATGCTGCGCGCGCTGCACGCGCATGCAGCCGGCATGATGCTGGCCGTCACGTTGCCGGTCATCGTCCTCGGTGCCACAGGCCCGAGGCCGCTCAGCACGTCAGCCTGGCTGCTGGCCGGCGCGATATGCCAGCTCTGCAGCCTGCGCCGCGTGTCGCAACGCCTGCGCCACGTCCTGCTGGCGCTCGGCAGCGTGCTGCAGTTCATCGCGGTGACCCTGCTCGCACTCGGCACGGTGCACGGATAGGCCCGCACCACCGCAAGGTTCACGCAATCCAGCGCATCGAGACTCGACGACCATCCACGCCCGCCGGCGTGCATCCCATCTGTCGCGAGGACCCACGATGCCCTGTCTTTTCTGGATGCTGAGCCGATGAGCGCCGTACCGCGCAAGCGTCGCCGCGTGCTCATCATTGCCGCCGTACTGCTCTGCACCGCGCTGCTCCTGTTCGCCTGGCTGCGGCCCGCACCGCCGCCGCACCTGGAGGTAGCGCCGGTCATCCGTGGCAACATCGAACAGGTGGTGGAAGCCACCGGCACGCTGAAGCCCTCGCGGCTGGTGAGCGTGGGCGCGCAGGTCTCCGGACGCATCGAAACCCTGCATGTGAAGCTGGGCGACAAGGTAAAGGCCGGTGACCTCATCGCCGAGATCGACTCGCGCACCCAGCGCAATGCGCTGCAGAGCGCGCAGGCCGCCCAGCGCAGCGCCCGCGCGAACCGCGATGCCCTCGCCACCGATCTGCGCCAATACCAGCTGACGCTTCAACGCCAGCAGGCACTGGTGTCAAGGCAACTGGTCGCACGCGCCGACTACGATGCGGCCAAGGCCAAGGTCGATGCCACGCGGGAGCAGATCGCCGCACTCGATGGCGAGGTGGTGCAGCGGCAGACCGATGTGGATGTGGCACAGACCAACCTGGGCTACACCCGCATCACCGCGCCCACCGATGGCACCGTGCTGGCCGTGGTCGCGCGCCAGGGCCAGACCGTCAATGCGGTACAGAGCGCACCGACCATCGTGATGCTCGGCAACCAGGACGTGATGACCGTCTACGCCGAGATCTCCGAAGCAGACGTGGTGCACACCGCGCTGGGACAGGAGGCATTCTTCACCATCCTGGGCGACAACGGCCGACGCTACAGCAGCACGCTGCGCGACATCGCGCCGGCACCGGAGTCGATCACCAACGAAGACACCTCCGGCTTCAGTCCGGCAGGGGCTTCGGCGGGCGCCAGCCGCACCGCCATGTACTACAACGGCCAGTTCGACGTGGACAACGCCGACGGCCGCCTGCGCAGCTACATGACCGCGCAGGTGCGCATCGTACTGGGGCGTGCCAAGGGCGTGCTGACCATTCCCTCGGCCGCGCTGGGGGCGCGCGCCACCGATGGCAGTTACAACGTGCAGGTACGCGACGCGGATGGCCACCCTGCCCCGCGGCGCATCACCTCCGGGCTGGACGACCAGATCAACGTGGAAGTGCGCAGTGGCCTGCAGGAAGGCGAGCAGGTGGTCCTGGCCCAGGCCGGCGATGCCGCCGCCACAGCCGCCGCACAACCATGACGGACGCAGAGAACGACGCACCGCTGCTGCGCGTGCGCGGCATCCGCCGTGAATTCGCCGCTGGCGAACAGACCCTGGTCGTGCTCGATGGCATTGATCTGGATATCCGTGCCGGTGAGCTGGTGGCCATCGTCGGCCAGTCCGGCTCGGGCAAGTCCACCCTGATGAACATCCTGGGCTGCCTGGACCGGCCCTCGGCCGGCGCGTATCAGATTGCCGGTCGCGAGACCGCGCAGATGTCGCCGGACGAACTGGCCGAACTGCGTCGCGAGCACTTCGGCTTCATCTTCCAGCGTTACCACCTGCTGACCGACCTGACCGCGCTGGGCAATGTGGAAGTGCCGGCCATCTATGCCGGCCAACCCAGCGCCGACCGCCATGCCCGCGCGCAGGCGCTGTTGCAGCGGCTGGACCTGGGCGAACGCATGCAGCACCTGCCCGGCGAGCTGTCCGGCGGGCAGCAGCAACGCGTGTCCATCGCGCGCGCGTTGATGAACGGCGGCGCGGTGATCTTCGCCGATGAGCCTACCGGCGCTCTGGACACCCAGTCCGGCAAGGAGGTGATGAAGATCCTGGGTGAACTGCACGCCGAAGGCCACACCGTGGTGCTGGTCACCCATGACATGGCCGTGGCCGAGCATGCGCAACGCATCATCGAGATCCGCGACGGGCGCATCGTCGATGATCGCCCTACCGCTGCCGCGACAGCGGCGGCGTCCAGCAACCCAGCCACCCTGCAGGTGCGCAGCGAAGGCAGCGGCTGGCAGGCGCTGCGCGACCGCTTCGGTGAAGCCTTCCGCATGGCCCTGCGCGCGATGAACGCGCACCGCATGCGCACCTTCCTGACCATGCTCGGCATCATCATCGGCATCGCCTCGGTGGTATCGGTGGTCGCCCTGGGCACCGGCGCACGCCAGGCCATCCTGTCCAACATCGCCTCGCTGGGCACCACCACCATCGAGGTCTACCCGGGCTCCGGCTTCGGCGATGTGCACGCCGCACAGGTGGAAACCCTGACGCCCGGCGACAGCACGGCACTGGCCGGGCAGCCGTTCGTGGACAGCGCCACGCCCGGCGTCGCCAGCAGTGGCACCGCCCAGCGCGGCAACCGCTCGGCCAACGTGCAGATGCAGGGCGTGAGTGAACAGTACTTCCGCGTGCACGGCCTGAAGCTCGGGCAAGGCCGCTTCTTTGGCCAGCCCGCCGTCGCCGGCTACCAGCAGGTGGTGGTAATCGATGCCAACACGCGTGCACGGTTCTTCGCCGCACAGGAAGACCCGATCGACCAGACCCTGCTGCTCGGCAACGTGCCGGTGCGGGTGGTGGGCGTGGTGAAGAAGGAGGCCGGGGCCGTCGGCGATGCCTCGCTGCTGCAGGTCTGGGTGCCCTACACCACCGCCATGGCGCGCATGCTGGGGCAGAGCCATGTGTCCAGCATTACCGTGCGCGTGTCCGACACCGTCGGCATGCAGGCGGCGGAGGCCGCCATCGGCCGGCTGCTGGAGCGCCGGCATGGGCGGCGTGACTTCTACATGAGCAACAACGCGCAGATCCGCACGTCGATCGAGCAGACCACCCGCATCCTCACGCTGATGATCAGCTCCATTGCCGCCATCGCGCTGGTGGTGGGCGGCATCGGGGTGATGAACATCATGCTGGTGTCGGTGACCGAACGCACCCGCGAGATCGGCGTGCGCATGGCGGTGGGCGCGCGCCGCAGCGACATCCTGCAGCAGTTCCTGATCGAATCAGTACTGGTCTGCCTGCTCGGTGGCGTGCTGGGTATCAGCGTGGCGCTGGCGCTGGGGGCCGCGCTGGCACTGGCTGATATCGGCTTCTCGCTGGTGTTCTCGAGCACCTCGATCCTGGCCGCGTTTGCCTGCAGCAGCCTGATCGGCATTGGCTTCGGCTTCCTGCCGGCACGCCGCGCGGCGCAACTGGACCCGGTGGAGGCGCTGGTGCGCTGAACGACGCGCATTCCACAAGAGCGACTACAGGTTCGCGCAATGTCCGCGCGCTGTACTGATACGACCGACACAGCCGCACAGGAGCGGAACGATGTTTCAGAAGACAGGACGTACAGCGTTGCTGCTGGGCGCCGCACTGCAGCTGCTGGTGCTGCTGCCCTACGCGGGCGACGCCCATGCACAGGACCGCGATAGCTACCGCTCCGGCTGGGACCGGGGCTATCAGGACCGCCAGCGCGACGAATGGGAGCGCCGCGAACGCGAACGTGAACGCGAGCGGCGTGATGACGACAAGGCCAAGCGCGTGGTGGTGGGCGTGGTCGGCGCGGCAGTGGTGGCCGGCGTGATCGCCGCCGCGGCCAAGCGCGAGCGCGAAGCCCGCGAACGTGCCGACTACTGCATGAACCGCTACGGCAACTACGACCGCCGCAACGACACCTACCGTGGTTCGGATGGCTACACCTATCCCTGCCGCTGACCTGCCCTGCATTCCGAAGGAACCGACCGCATGAACAAGACGCTACTCATCATTACCCTATGTGCCGCACCGCTCATTGGCCACGCCGCCAGCGGCGACCCGAAGCAGGCCTATATCGACTCCAGCTTCGCCGTCATGGACAGCAACGGCGATGGCCGCATCGACAAGGCCGAGTACGCGAAGTACCAGCAGGCACGCTTCAACAAGCAGGCCGACTCCATCGACGCCGCGTTCAAGGAAATGGATGCCGACAAAGACGGAAAGATCAGCAGGAAGGAAGCCGCCGTGGTGCCGGAAATCGAGAAGTATTTCGCGGGGCTGGATACTGATGGCGATGGCTATCTGTCGCTGAAGGAAATGCAGCAGGCCATGGTGGCCGCGCAGACGGCAGACGCCCCGGCGAAGTAACGCCTTGGTACGGGGTCAGCGCCTGATCGTGCGGCATTGGCGGATGCCAGGTTGCATCGCTATGGTAGGTGCCCACCTTGGTGGGCACGGCTCCGTCACCACGCGCGAGCGCCAGAGCGCCCCGCAGAATGGGCCTCCAGCCGGTAGCGCGCGGCAATCAGCGCACCTTGTACAGCACCGCCGCACCCGGCCGCGGCTCGAACGCCGGCACCGTCTGCTGGGTGAGCGCGGTGCCCTTGGCATCCCACACCAGCGTCTCCACCGGGTGCTCATCCTTGCGGGTCATCTGGTCGATCTTGGCCACGACCACCGTCGCAGCGGCCGGCACTTCCGGATTCCAGCCGAACACACCCACACGGCCATAGAACACGGCGGGCGCGGCGGCATCCAGCCGGCGGTCCGGGCACATCACCAGCCCACGATCGAGCATGACGCGCAGTGCACCGACCGGCACCTTCTTCACGGTAGGTGCCGTGCGCTCGGTGCTGTGGCCAGGACAGACATTGGCCGCGCGGGTGACCATGTCCTCGGCTACCTGGCGGTCGGATTGGGCAAAGGCCACGGCCGGGATCAGGCAGAGGCCGAGCAATACACGCGTGGACGTCCGGGTCATTGCAGGTTCCTGTAATGGATGCCAAGCGAACTTAGCAATGCCTGCCCTCCGAGTTGCAAAGACCGCGTGAGGCTGCAGCACAACCCCGCGCAACCTGCGCCATCACGGAACCAGGCAGCGCTCCACCTGCAGCGACAGCACGTGGCAGGCGTTGAACAGGCCTTCGACCAGCGCTGCGGACGGGCAGCAGGCGGGATCATCGCTCTCGCGGGCCACATGCGCGGCGTGCAGCATGGCGGTCAGCGCGGTGATGCCCGAGGCACTGCGGGTGGCCAGGGCCAGATCGAAGGCGCGACCGGGGCTGAGCCGGGTTTCGGTCCAGGGCTGGCCATCGGCTCGCAGATTCTCACCGTGGCCTTTCAAGTGCGCGAAGAACGCCGACGGCGCGACGGACTCCGCGGATTCGCAGAGTGCCGCTTCAAGCGTTTCGGCCAGGGCGGCGGGAAGATCACGCGCGGCGGCGCCGAGCAGCTGGCGCAGGCGGGGAACATCGGGAGTACGGTCAGGCATGACGGCAACCTCACGGTGTGGCCACCTGCAGATGCGAGGTGGCGGACGGTGCGGGTTGGCGTGCCGGATACGTAGTACGAAAGCCGGCGGGTCCTAGAACCCCCACGCACCGTCCGCCATGAACTGGCAGGGGGTGCATTGTCATGGCTGCAGCGAAGGCTGCAAACACGACGCCGTGTACTACGTAAGTTCGGGACGCCAATCCCGGCCAGGGCGGGTGCCTTGGCGCGGCGATGATTGGCGCACTCGTTCGTAGATGAAAAGTAGGGAAATGCCGCGCCGACGTGCAGTCGCGGTACTTGCGTCATGTCGTGGCGAGTTGTCCATCAAACGCACCAGATGGAGCGGCAATGTTCGCCTGCAGATGGCTTGGCGCTGTGGATGCAGGCAAGGCGAACGCGACACAGCTGATTCACCCTCCCCTATAGGCAGCTCATATCGGAACAGAGCAGGTGTCGCGTTCGACCCTTGAAGACTCTGCTGTTCCGACATCAGAGATCGAACCCGCACTTCCAATAAACCCGCAATCGCCTATTGCAGTTGGGCTCCGGCGTGCTTGTCGCAAAAGCCACTCGAAGCAACGCCGAACTGCATCGGATTCTGCCGACCGATCAGCAATGGAAGCGATTCATGGCACGGAACTGGATTGTGATGGGAGACCCGACCTCCAGCGGTGGGCGTGTAATCACTGCGTCGAACCAAACCGACATCGAGGGCATGGGCGTTGCACGCGTGGGCGACAAGGCGACGTGCCCGCACATGCACAAAGGGGTGTTTGCGATTGTCGAAGGTGACAGCACGATCATCATCGATGGCCAGCCTGTTGCGCTGGACGGATGCGCGCTCGCGTGTGGCTGCAGGGTGATGTCAAGCAAACAGCTCAGGGTGTACGTATCCAATACTGCCACCACAGGCGGGACTGCCAGCCCCAACATGGCCGGTACGCAGCGTGCTGAAACGCCGCTGGCCAGCAGCCACCGCCTTCAGTTCGACCAGGCTATCCGTTTCACCGGCTCACAGGGCATGCCGTTGCGGGAACTTCCCTACACGCTCCATCTGGCGAACGGCCAGACCTTCTCCGGAATAACCAACGCACTGGGCGAGACGTCACGTGTTTCAACCCGCGAGAGCGTGGCGGTGGTGCGCGCGGAGTTGCGTCCACCCAGCGCCATGAGCGGTTGTTGCGAACGCACCTTGTTGGCCGGGATCGATGATGCAGCGGTTTTTGATGTCGATGGTGTGATTACTACCTCTGACACCATGGGAACGTCGATCGTACCGGTGCAGGTACCAGGCCATGAACGCGGCTTGACACAAGGCGAGATCGAGATGGCACAGCTGGTGTTCGGCGATGCGATTGACTACAGCCTGGTGAGGATTCACAACCATGGTTACTGGATGCTGTTTGGGATGCAACCTGAGGACACGGTGGTTGCCCCCAATGGCGAGATCTACTTCCCGAAAGACCTGTACATTCATGATTACTCTTCTGGCGATCTTCGTAACCAGCAGCTTTTCATCCACGAAATGACCCATGTCTGGCAGCATCAGCTCGGCTACAACGTGAAGCTGGTGCGTGGACCGCGACCGAACATGAGCTACGACTATGTCCTCGATGACGTGCGCCTGCTCCACGACTACAACATGGAGGCGCAAGGCGACATCCTCGCTGACTACTTTCTCGTTGCCTTCCGTGATTCACAAAGCAAGATGAGCAACACAAGGTATCGAACCACATTCGGCATCCATGCCCAGTTGAAAGGCGACCTCTCACTATTCCTCGCGTCAACTTCCGACAAGCGCAACCTCCCGAGGACCACACGATGATCAGACAAGCATGGTTCCTTTTGGCAATCCTGATACCTCTCGTGGCCAGCTGCTCAGCGCCGCCAGGGCGCTACCAGAAGGCCACGATCAGCACGTCTGACGGCAGGCTTTGCTTTGGTGTTCCTGACACGCGCGAGAATCGATCCGAGCCGCCTGATATCGACTCCATCGCAGTGAGCGCTGCTGGGCAAGGACTCTACCCAACGTGGGAACGGGTCTTCATGGACGAGCACATTCCCGAACCTTCGCTCCCACCTGACCAGTGCATACCCTATGGATCCGGTCCCACCCCTGCCCCGCCGCTGCAGGTGGGCGCGTACTACCAGGTGGTGCTCTCTGGGTATACGCCGGATAGCCTGGACGATGGAACTTCGGGAAAGTTGCGTGTATTCAGAGCCTGCTTTCATCTAGGTGAATCCGCCGATGGCCGCGAGTTGAAGCCTGTCGTGGTGACCTGCGGGGATGTGCCCCAATCTTCGCTGCCCCCCTCATGAGCGGAGGGCTAATGGTTCGCGTGGCGCAGAGCGCAATCGCATGAACCGCTGCGGCAGGGGGCTCACCGCACTTCCGGCATCACCGGCTCCCAGCCTTCAACTGTCCCCGCGCATACTCTGGTACCCGCGATAGGTTTCACCCCATTCCCGCATCGCCAGCAGCACCGGCACCAGCGTGCGCCCGAATTCGGAAAGTTCGTATTCCACCTTGGGCGGAACCTCGGCATAAACATGACGGATCACCACCCCATCGGCCTCCAGCTCGCGCAATTGGCTGGTCAGCATCGATTGCGTGGCGTTCGGTACGCGCCGCGTCAATTCCATGAAACGCCGCTTGCCGTTCATCAAGTGGAAAAGAATGATCGGCTTCCACACGCCACCCATCACCGACAGCGTGACTTCCACGGCGCACCCGCTCTTGCCGTCCCAACGCCTGCTACGCATGCATACTCCGGAAAACCATAGTACCTACGGAAAAACATCGTTCTTGTTGCGATAACGGTGCGAGCCTAGCATGGGGCCATCCACTGAACGTGAGGCGCTTCCATGAGTTTCAAGGCACTGCTGACCCGCAAAACCGACAACGGCGTTTCCACCGAGCTGGTCGATTTCGACGAAGCCGACCTGATGGACGGCGACGTGCTGGTGCAGGTTGAATACTCGACGCTGAACTACAAGGACGCGCTGGCGCTCACCCATTCGCGCCCGGTCATCCGCACCTTCCCGTTGATTCCGGGCATCGACCTGGCGGGCGTGGTGCTGGAGTCGAGCAATGCCGGTTTCCAGCCTGGCGACCGCGTCGTAGTGAATGGCTGGGACCTGAGCATGGGCCACCACGGTGGCCTGGCCCAGCGCGCCCGCGTGCGCAGCGAATGGCTGAACAGGATTCCCGGCAACCTGACCACCCGCGATGCCATGGCCATCGGCACTGCCGGCTACACCGCCATGCTGTGCGTACTGGCGCTGGAAGACGCGGGCGTAGCCCCGGAAAAGGGCGACGTGCTGGTGACCGGTGCCAACGGCGGCGTGGGCTCGATTGCGGTAGCGATCCTTTCCAGGCTGGGCTATCGCGTGGTGGCCGCCACCGGGCGCCCGGAACACGCCGAGTATCTGCACAGCCTGGGCGCGGCCGAGATCATCGATCGCGCGCAGCTGTCAGAACCGCGCGACCGGCCGATCAGTGCCGAGCGCTGGGCGGGCGTGGTGGATGTGGCCGGTGGCCCGACGCTGGTCAACGCCATCGCCGAAACGAAATACCGCGGGGCCGTGGCCGCCTGTGGGCTGGCGCAGAGCGATGAACTGCATGGCTCGGTGCTGCCCTTCATCCTGCGCAACGTCACCCTTGCCGGCGTGGATTCGGTGAATGCCCCGCAGGACGTGCGCCAGCGTGCATGGGATCGCCTGGCCACCGACCTGGACCCGCAGAAGCTGGAAAGCACCGTGCAGCAGATCGGACTTGCCGAAGTGCTGGAGGTCTACGAGCAGATCATTCCGGGCAAGGTGCGCGGGCGGATTGTCGTTGATGTGAACGCGTGACACGCCATCAGCCAGCAAGACGGATGCGCGAGCGCCACATGCGACACCAAGGCCCCTTATCATGGGGCTGTAAGGGCGCTATACGCCCGGTGAAGCATGCAAGGCAGTATCTGGATGTCTATGGAATGGTGCCCCTCGGGCTGGGGCCAGCGTGTGACCCGCTCGCCACTGTGGCGGCTGCGGCTTGATGGCGAACACCTCGAGCTGACTCTTCGGGGCGAGCAATACCGCCAGCACGTGGATGGCGATCATCGCGTGCAGGTTGTCCCGGGGCTGTTCTGGGCCCGGGTTGCTCTGCAGACTGAACGTGGTCCTGTGTCCGTGGGCGGGCTGCCCAATCGGCAAGCAGCCCAACTTGCAGCGGCTGTGCAGGACGTGTTGTCCGCGCGCAGCACGCGCGGGCGCAGGGGCCTGTTCGAGGACGTGCTGGCGCAGATCCAGGCCTGGTTGAGCGCGGCGGACGCACTGACCGATCGCGGTCACGCCTGCCGACGTTGGATCACCCACGAACAACAACAAGCGCTGCTGGCCGACCGCCCCGCCCTGCCACTCTCCCCGGATGAGCTGGAGCGCCTGTTCCTCGATGCCAGCGTGCATGACGACCTGCGCTCCAGCCACCATCTGGCCGCGCTGGAAGCACTGAACGACTGGCATCTGGATTGGCCCGCCGTATGGGCCGAAGCGAACGACGCCATGGCCACGCGTGAGCTGGTCCTGGCCAAGGACTTCCTGGACCGGGTCGAGAGCAGACCGCTGACCGAGGAACAGGCCCGCGCGGTCATCTGCTTCGACAACCGCGTCCAGGTCGTGGCCTCAGCGGGCTCCGGCAAGACCTCCACGATGGTCGCCAAGGCGGCTTATGCCATCGATCGCGGCTTTGTCGAACCCGAACGGATCGTGATGCTCGCCTTCAACAAGGACGCCGCCAGGGAACTGGAGGAACGCGCACAACGCTGCTTCGATCGGCTCGGCATGGGCGATACCGTGGTTGAAGCGCGGACCTTCCATGCGTTGGGCCTGGCCATCATCGGCAAGGCCACCGGCCGCAAGCCCGACATTCCCGAGTGGGCCATCGACGCAACGCAGGGCTTCAACAAGCTGGCCGAGCTGGTGGATGACCTGAAGGATCGCTCGATCCACTTCCGCACCCAGTGGGACATGTTCCGGCTTGTGTTCGGCCGCGACCTTCCGCCGTTCGGCGCCGAGATGATGGCCGATGGCTACGACCGCGATGGCACGCCCTACATCCGCACCCTGCAGGGCGAGCGGGTGAAGAGCCTGGAAGAGTGCGTCATTGCCGATTGGCTGTTCTACAACGGCGTTGCGTACGACTACGAGCGCCGTTACGAATTTGATACCGCCACCGATACCCACCGCCAGTATCGACCGGACTTCTATTACCCGGACGCCGCGCTGTATCACGAGCACTTTGCGCTGGATGCCAATGGCCAGCCGCCGAAGCACTTCGACAATTACGCCGAAGGCATGCAGTGGAAACGCCAGCAGCACCTGGCGCGCGGCACCGCGCTGGTCGAGACCACCTCGTTTGGCCTGCGCAGCGGGCACGCCCTGCATGACCTGGCGAAGACGCTTGGCGCATCTGATATCGAGCTCGATCCGAACCCGGACCGCGAGCTGCCCGATGCGGGTGCCAAGCCGATGCCGGATGCGGACCTGATCGGCTTGATGCGCACCTTCATTGCCCATGCCAAGAGCAACTGCCTGACCCTGGACGACATGGCCGGGCGTCTGCGGCAGATGCCCGAAGACCACTTCAAGGAACGGTACCGCCGCTTCCTGGAAATCGCCGGCCCCGTATTCCAGGCCTGGGACGACGCGTTGGCCGACGAGCGCGGCATCGATTTCGAAGACATGCTCAACATGGCGGCCGGGCTGCTGGAGCAGGGACACTATGCGTCGCCCTACGACCTGGTACTGGCCGACGAATTCCAGGACGCCTCGCGTGCCCGCGCCCGTCTCTGCCGCGCACTGGTGAGCCAGCCCGGCCGCCACCTGTTTGCGGTGGGCGATGACTGGCAGTCGATCAATCGTTTTGCCGGCGCTGACGTTTCGGTGATGACCGGATTCCGCGAATGGATGGGGCATGGCCAGGTGCTGAAACTCGAGCAGACCTTCCGCTGCCCGCAGGCGCTGTGCGATATCTCCAGCCGCTTCATCAGCCGCAACCCCGCGCAGATTGCGAAGGCCGTGCGTTCTGCTGCGCCGTCGATGGGGCCGGTGCTGCAGGCCTTCCAGATGACCCGGCGTGAGGAAGTGCAGGATGGCGTTCGCCAGTATCTTGCCAAGCTGCACCAGCAGTTGTTGTCCGGGGCGGTGCCGCAGGGGCGCAACGGACGCGTGACGGTGTTCATCCTCGGGCGCTACCAGGCCGATCGCAGTGCGGTGCCTGCGGAGTGGAGAACGTCGTTTGGCAGCACGATGGACGTCGAGTTCCTGACCGCGCATCGCTCGAAGGGGCGCGAGGCGGACTACGTGATCCTGCCGGGCATGGTGAACCGCGGCTTCCCGAGCCTGCGCTCGGATGACCCGGTGCTGTCGCTGGCCATGCCCGATGGCGATACCTATCCGCTCAGCGAAGAGCGACGGTTGTTCTATGTAGCGCTGACGCGTGCGCGGCGCTCGGTGGCGATGTTCACCCTGCAGGGCAAGCACTCGCTGTTCCTGGATCAGCTGGTGAAAGACGGTGCGGTGGAAGTGACCGGGATTTCAGGCGCGGTCATCAACGAGGAACGATGCCCGGTGTGCAAGGTGGGCGTATTTGTGGAGCGGAATGGACCGCATGGACCGTTCCGGTCGTGCTCCAGTTACCCGTTGTGCCACAACAGGCCGAGGGGTGGGCGTCTGGGGTGAGCGCGTCTGACTTCGTGCACAGGCGCTCGCCCATGTCAGGCGGCGCAAGCTGACCTGATTGTCCGATGGCCATGTGACGGCTGCGGAGGCAGCAAGAAGGTCTGAGAGCCAATGGCGAGGACGTACCAGATTCGCGCCTATTTTGCCGCGTATCAATGACGGCGAGGGTGACGTCGCACGCCAAGCCAGGAACCAACGCCTCATTGAGAATCCAGCACCGGCCAGCCAGCCGGCCAGTCGCACCACCGCCGGATCGGAGTTCCTCCCAGCTCACTCGCCATCACGATAGGCGCTCTGTGACTTGAGGGAAAAATCTCCCCCAACCAATGGGGGAGATCAGGCCTGTCCTACGTTAATGGATACCAGTTGAGCATCAACGTGTAGTGGGCATGCCCCTCGGAAACTACGCTCCCTACGGGATCATCGATCTCATTGACACGCGAAATTCGATCGGCGAGAAATCGCGCTCAGTGACCGAAGATGCGTCATGTTCCAAGTGGTGGACCCAGGTCCAGAACAATATGCGCGGGGTAAAATAATGCACGCCAGATCGATCCTGTTTACAGCCATTCTTGCGGTCACCGCGACTGCCTGCTCAGAACACACGACCTCTGACCAGAGCAGCGTATCAACGACGACAGATCGAGCCGTTTCGCGGCCTGCCAACCCGGATCAGGCACCACGCGCCATCGCGTCACAGCACTCAAACGTTGGCGGCCCCAATGACTCCAATGCAATTACGCAGCGCCTGTGCACTGGAGACTGCAGAGACGCCGGTCCGTTGGAGGCGAAATCGCAAGAAGAAGCCGAGTGGCTGATCCGCCACAAGTACCCATCGCAAGCTGAACTCGAGCGACTGCGTTCAGATTCGCTGGACATACTGCAACAAAAAGTCTCAGCGGGTGACCCCACTGCGGCCGCGGTGCTGGGAAAACGGATTGCCATGGAGAAGAACTTCATGGACGGCCAGGTGATGCTCCGAAATCAGGTGCTATCAGGCAACGTCTATGCGCTATACGCGATCTCGGAGTCGTACCGCGAATCGAAGGTGCCAAACCCGGTAGATGGTGCAGCTTACCTCCGTTTGGCCTACATCATGGGCGACCACAAAGCAGCGATAGAGATTGCAAAGATGCGCCTCAGCTCAGCCGAGCTGGCGGCTGCCGATAGCAGGGCGTCCCTGCTTTACAAGGGATTCGCAGGCGACCAAGTACCTGATCCACGCCCTCAAGGGTAGGCGCACTACAACCCGTAGGGCGCTCTCCTGAGGGCGCCCTTACTTCACCGGTTGGATTGCATGACCTAGTGCAGAAGCACCATCGGGGCGTGGAATGACCTATCCCATGCCAGCAATGTCTCCTACAACAAAAAAGCCCCTGAAAAAAACAGGGGCTTCTTCAGTTCTGGCGGAGAGAGTGGGATTCGAACCCACGGAAGGTTTAACCCTTCGCCGGTTTTCAAGACCGGTGCCTTAAACCGCTCGGCCATCTCTCCGTATCGGCCCAGCCTGCTGGCCGGGCACGCATTCTCGCACGGCTGGGCGATTTGCCCAAGACCGGCGTAACACCGGGCGTGGCCCGGCGCTATCGGCAGCCTCAGCCCGCGTCCACCGCCAACGCACCCAGTGCACTGGCCTTGATCCGCTCCTTGGCCTTTTCACAGGCACCACCGCAATCCAGGCGCGAAGCCTCCAGCTGCGGCGGCAGATGCTCGGCCAGGAAGTCGATGAATACCCGCACCGCCGGCAGCAGGCCGCGACGCGAGGCGAACACGGCGTGGCACACGCCCTGTGGCAGCGACCAGTCCGGCAGCACCACTTCCAGCTCGCCATTGCGCACCGCATCGGCGCACACGGTTTCCGGCAGCATGGTGATGCCGAAGCCGTCCTTCAC
>Ga0228674_1000498_pt1 | contig 26999 bp, 33 predicted proteins | sample 1D_rmetaG_FD_189054 | JGI IMG/M metagenome (GOLD analysis project Ga0228674, IMG submission 189054) | Seawater microbial communities from Monterey Bay, California, United States - 1D_r | ecosystem: Environmental > Aquatic > Marine > Coastal | place: USA: California | collected 2016-09-26
GTTATAATACAATTTAGATGTATTAAGGAGACAGACTATGCAGAACAAGCAAAAAAAGAATGCATGGATTCCCTCATATGCTGTATTTCCGCTGCTTTCCTGTGTGACGGTGAACTGTATTGTATATTTTGGGATTTCTAAGATTGCCAATGAATGGAAACATTACGACTTGACGCTGCCTTTTGACAGGGCAGTGCCTCTGGTTCCCGGATTTGTATCTATCTATCTGGGATGTTATCTGTTCTGGATCATAAATTATATACTGATCGCAAGACAGGGAGAGGAACACTGTATCCGTTTCGCTGCGGCAGACATCATGTCAAGACTGGTCTGCTGTGCGTTTTTTTTATTGCTTCCGACTACCAATGTCAGACCCGTGCTGAGCGGGGATGGTATCTGGGTAACACTGCTCCAGGCTGTATATAAGGCAGATGCGCCGGTAAATCTTTTTCCGTCTATTCACTGCCTGGTGAGCTGGTTTTGCTTTATCGGCATTCGGGGAAGAAAGTCAGTTCCAAAAGCCTACCGGATCTTTTCCTGTCTGTTTGCCCTACTCGTATGCGTGTCCACGCAGGTGACAAAGCAGCATTACATTGTGGATGTATTCGGCGGTATTGCCATAGCGGAACTTACCTATTATATAGCGTTCCATACGAGTATATATAAGCTCTTTAAAAGGCTGTTTGACAGATTATATGAAAAATTTTTTAGCAGGAAAAAAAGCACCTGCGGGAAAGAGAGTGAAGTTTGACAAGTAAAAAGAAAAAAATAGGAAACGGTATATTTCTCGCTGCTGTTTTCATTTTAACTATATACAGTGTCTTCCACGGGGAGGACCTGGGGGCTGTGCTGAAAGCCATCGTGAGGGTGAATCCCTGGTATCTTCTCCCGGCTGTGCTGGGGGTGATCATTTTTATCTGGGGAGAGTCCATCATTATCCATTACATGCTGGGTACTTTGAACATCAGGACTAAGAAGAGGACTTGTTTCCAGTATTCCTGCATCGGATTCTTTTTCAGCTGTATCACACCGTCCGCAAGCGGGGGGCAGCCCATGCAGATTTATTATATGAGAAAAAATAAAATATCAGTCCCGGTGGCTACACTGGTGCTGATGATCGTCACGATCACATACAAATCTGTGCTGGTGTTCATCGGCCTTTTCGTAGCATTTTTTCAGAGAGGATTTGTACATAAATACCTGGAAGGCATTCTTCCAGTTTTTTATCTGGGTGTAGCTTTGAATGTATTTTGCTGCATTGCCATGTCTGTTCTGGTGCTGTGCCCATCCCTGGCAAAATTTATTATGATGAAAGGATTGTCAGTTCTGGAACATGTGCGTATCTTCAGAAAAAAAGAGGAGAGGACCAGAAAACTGGAAGAGTCCATGAATCACTATACAGCCACCTCTGATTACCTGAAAGGTCATGGGAAAGTCATTGTCAATGTACTGCTGATCACATTTCTGCAGAGGTTTGCCCTGTTTTTTGTGACATGGTTTGTATACCGCGCATTTGGACTTCACGGAGCAAGTGTCTATGATGTGGTCATGCTTCAGGCTGTGGTGTCTGTTTCTGTGGATATGCTGCCTCTTCCGGGAGGAATGGGAATCAGTGAAAACCTGTTTTTGATCATATTTAAGACTATTTTTGCAGGCAGCCTGCTGCTGCCGGCTATGGTTTTGAGCAGGGGGATAGCTTTTTACGTGCAGCTGCTTTTCAGTGCAGGCATGACTGCGGTCGCGCATTTTACCATTGGACGCAAAGCTCAGGACAGCACTGTATGAGTTCTTATAAACAGAGAACCGGCTGTACAAGAGAGGATAAAGAAAAGAGGAACAGAAAAAGATGATAGGATTTTATAATTACTCAGTGATATTGACTTATATAAGCCTGCTTTCTTCCGTATTCGGAATGACACAGGCAATACACGGCAGATTTAAAGCGGCAGTGTTCTGCCTGGCCTTGTCAGGGCTTTGCGATATGTTTGACGGAAAAATTGCCCGTTCTATGAAAAACAGGACAGAGGATGAGAAGTCTTTCGGCATCCAGATCGATTCTCTGTGCGATGTGGTATGTTTCGGAGTATTTCCGGCTATGATATGTTATCTTTTGGGAGTGAGGGGGCCTATAGGCCTTGCCGTCATTGCCCTGTATTGTGTAAACTCTGTCATACGGCTTGCCTACTTTAATGTGATGGAGATGAAAGGGGCATTGGTCAGTGAGGAAGGGGAGAAATATTACAAGGGTCTGCCCATTACATCCATGGCAGTGGTACTGCCTCTGGTTTTTATGATTCAGTTTTTCGTGTCGGATTTTGCGTTCATCGTATGTCTGCACCTGGCGCTGCTGGTGGTGGGAATTCTTTTCGTGGTGAACTTCCGGTTCAGGAAGCCGAAGAATTCCACTTTGGCAGTTCTTGTGGCAGTGGTGGCTGTGGCCCTTTGTATTATGCTGCTCAGAACAAGATACCGCATAGAATTCAGACATGGCTGGCCATGGCTCCCGTGGCTGCGGAAACTGTAAGATACAGGAGGATAAGGGAATGAAATATATAGACAGAGAGGGAAATATAACAACAGAAGATTCCGGGCAGGACAGGTTCCTTCGATGGATGTATAACCACAGGACAGGCCGTATGGCTTTAAAAATACTGGTTCAGCCTGTGGTCTCCAAAGCGGGGGGATGGCTGCTGGACAGCAGATGCTCCAGAGTGCTCATAAAACCCTTTGTGAAACGCCAGGGCATATCTCTTGACCTGTATGAGAGGAAGAAATACGCTTCCTACAATGATTTTTTTACAAGACAGATAAAGAAAGAATATCGGCCGGCAGAGGGGGATGCGGACACCCTGATCAGCCCCTGCGACGGGAAGCTGAGCGTCTATCCCATTGATGGGAAGAGACGCTTTTCTATTAAGGGGACGGAGTATACCGTAGATTCCCTGCTGCGCTCCGGACATATGGCAAGGCGGTATCAGGGGGGATACGCGTGCATTTTCCGTCTGACCGTGGATGACTATCACCGTTACTGTTATGTGGACAACGGCAGAAAATCCATGAATATCAGAATACCCGGGGTTTTTCACACTGTGAATCCGGCGGCCAATGAAGTCTGCCCTATCTACAAGGAAAATACCAGAGAATTTTCCCTGCTGCAAAGTGAGCATTTTAAAGTGGTGCTCATGATGGAGGTGGGAGCGCTGTTAGTGGGGCGGATCACCAACTATCACGAAGAGGAGACTGTGAAAAAGGGGGAGGAAAAGGGACGCTTTGAATTTGGCGGTTCCACGGTCATTCTGCTGTTTCAGAAAGACGCGGTAAAGTTTGACCGGCAGTTTTTGTACAACACGGAGAATGGATATGAGACTATTGTGAAAATGGGTGAAAGACTGGGGGAGGCAGCGGACAAGGAATGACAAAGAGAAAAATAGCAGACCTGGATCTGGGGCAGATCGCAGCGTCCGGACAATGTTTCCGAATGGTTCAGAAAAGGGAAAATGTGTATGCTCTTACGGCATTTGGAAAGTATCTGGAAATTGAGCAGAAGGGGGATGTATTTTCCTTTTCCTGCACAGAGAAAGAGTTTGGGGAAATCTGGGAGGATTATCTGGATCTGCACACAGACTATGGCGCCATCAAGAGATCAGTGGATGAAGAGGATGCTTATCTTACGGAGGCTGTACAGAAAGGATGGGGTATACGGATCCTGCGCCAGGATTTATGGGAAATGATCGTAACTTTTTTAGTATCTCAGAACAATAATATATCCCGGATCAGAAAAAGCATTGAACTGCTTTGCAGTACCATAGGAGAAGAAAAGCATACCGGTGAGGGCGTGAGGTATCATACATTTCCGGAACCGGAAGCGATTGTGAATGCGGGAATGGAGGTGCTTTCCGGTCTGGGCCTTGGATACAGAGACAAGTACATATTCCGCACTGCCCAGTCTGTACTGGACGGCAGCCTGGATTTGAACATGCTGCGGGCAGCGGACTATGAGACGGCTCACAGGGAATTGGTCAGACAGTACGGAATCGGAAAAAAGGTGGCAGACTGTATCTGTCTCTTCGGACTTTACCATATAGATGCGTTTCCTGTGGATACACATGTGAAAAAGATCCTGGAGGCCCACTATCCGGAAGGATTTCCCTATGACAGATATAAGGGCTGTGCGGGAATCCTGCAGCAGTATATGTTTTATCACGATTTGAATGCTGCTGCATAGACATAATAGAATCCCCTTGTGGGTCAGCGGCTATAGATCAATGGAGGTGATCTTCGGATTTTTCCTGAGCAGGTCCAGAGTATGAAAGATGTCATAACTGTCCGGAAATTTGACAAAGAGCTTCACTTCCACCTGATCATCTTTCAGGCGTTTAACCTTCATGCTGGTGATCTTGATCTCATCCAGATGAAAGGTGTTTTCAAGGATACTGCGCAGATCATCCTCCTGTTCCATGATAAGAGTTACCTGTTCAATACTGGAGGATTTCAGCCAGCGGAAATTCCGATGGAAGAAAAACTGCAGAAGCAGTATCAGAACCGTGGCGCTGATGCCGGGAACATACATGCCCGCACCCAGTGCCATGCCAACGCCGACGGTTGCCCACAGTCCCGCAGATGTGGTCAGGCCGCTGATATTCATCTTGTGGGTGAAGATAACTCCTGCCCCGAGAAAACCGATGGCAGTCACCACCCCTGCGGCTATACGGGATGGGTCCAGGTTTACATGGGATGACAGAACATCGAAAAATCCGTATTTTGATACGATCATCATAAGCGCGGAGGCAAGGGACACAATGGAGTGTGTGCGGATGCCGGCCATTTTCATCTGATTTTCCCGCTCGTATCCAATGAGGGCGCCGCAGAAGATGGCACCCAGCATGCGCAGCGGATATTCCAAATAAAGAAAAACAAGATCCATAAAAATCCCTCCGTTTCTATTTTCCATCTATTATAGCAGAATATTATTTCAATAGCCAGTAAAGGCTGATCAAGAAAAATAAGGTAATTTTATTAAATGCAGCTTTTAAATTTGTATAGGAACAGTAATATTAGGAGGTGTTTTCCATGGCAGTTATCAATCAGGAGATTTGTGTGGGATGCGGCGCATGTGTGAAGGATTGTCCGGGCAGCGCGATCCGTCAAAAAGAGGGGAAAGCGGAGGTTACCCGCTCCTGCATCCAATGTGGTCACTGCGTCGCAGTGTGTCCGGTCAATGCGGCGTCCATACCGGAATTTGATATGGAGGATGTGGAAGAATACCGTGAGGAGGACTTTTCCGTCTCTCCGGAACATTTTCTGAGAGCCGTAAAATACAGAAGAAGTATCCGTGATTTTAAGGAGGAAATTCCCGGCAGGGAAGTGATAGAAAGAATCCTGGAGGCAGGGCGTTATACAGCCACAGCAAAAAATATGCAGGACTGCACCTTTGTGGTAGTCCGGGAGCGGCTTTCGGAGTTCAAAAATCTTGTATGGCAGGAAATGCCTGATATCATCCGGGCTCTGAAAGAGACAGGACCGGACTACGCCGGGGCGTTTTCCTATTTTTATAAGCTGTGGCAGGGGGATAAGGAGAGAGATACCTTCTTTTTTAACACCCCTGTCTTTCTGGTCATTGCCTCAAAAAATCAGTTGGACGGAGGACTGGCGGCAGCAAATATTGAAAATATGGCAGCAGCAGAAGGACTGGGGGCGCTCTACAGCGGCTATATGATGCGTGTCATCAGGGAAAGTCCTGTTCTGCATGAATGGCTGGGAATAGGAGAGAAGGCGGTATCCTGCTGTATGCTTCTGGGATATCCCAATGTGGTGTACAGGCGCACCGCGCCCAGGAAAAAGGCGGATGTTTTGTGGAAATAAATACGGGCGGTGAGGGAAAGAAATGAAGATAGACAGGCTGATTGGCATACTTTCTATTCTGCTTCAGCAGGATAAGGTGACAGCGCCCTATCTGGCAGAAAAATTTGAGGTTTCCAGGCGGACGATCAACCGGGATATAGAGGATATCTGTAAAGCGGGGATCCCTATTGTCACAACCCAGGGGCAGAATGGCGGCATTTCCATTATGGAGGGATACCGGCTGGATAAGACACTTCTCACTTCCAGGGATATGCATTCCATCCTTGCAGGACTTAGAAGCCTGGACAGTGTAGCGGGAACCAACAGGTATCAGCTTCTTATGGAGAAGCTGTCTGTGGGGAGTCAGGAGGTGCTCACCAGCAATGACCATATCAGGATCGATCTGTCCTCCTGGTATAAATCAGCCCTGGTACCTAAGATAGAACTGATACAAAATGCAATTGAGGACTGCAGATTGATAGCGTTCAGATATTATTCCCCAAAAGGGGAGGGTGAGCGGGAGATAGAGCCGTATCTTCTCGTGTTTCAGTGGGCCTCCTGGTATGTGTGGGGATACTGTAGAGAGAGGCAGGACTACCGAATGTTCAAATTAAACCGTATGGACAGCTTGAAGGATACAGGGGTTTTGTTTGAAAAGAGGCAGCTTCCGGACTGCGACTGTTCGCCAAGACGTATCTATCCCGCGTCTATCCATGTGAAAGTCCGGTGTGCTCCGCAGATGAAATGGCGTCTTATTGAAGAGTACGGAGTTGAATGCTTTGAGGAACAGGAAGACGGATATCTGTTGTTTGTCTCAGATTTTGCGGACAGGAACAGCCTGTTTGGATGGCTTCTGAGCTTTGGGGAACAGATGGAGCTTTTAGAGCCGGTCAAGCTGAGGGAGGAACTGTGGGAACTGCTGGGCAGGATGCAGAGATGTTATACAAAAGAAACAGACTTTCCCGGCAATGATGACAGGCAGTTGTCATGATTCATTTGATATAGTAGCCTTATTCCGCTGCCATGTGGTTTTGAGATAACTGCGTTGGTTTTGGAAAATAAGAAGAGATGAGGCTGTAACAAATGGAATATGAAATAGTGGAATTAAAGGAAAAAACGGTCTTCGGACTGAGTACCCGTACCAATAATCAGGCGCCTGATATGGGAGCTGTGATCGGAGGCATGTGGGAGCGGTTTTTTACCCAGGGGATTTACGAGGCCATACCGGATAAGTGCAGCGGGATGCCAATGGGGATTTACTCCGGATATGCGGGAGGGATTCTGGATGACTATGATTTTACGGCGGGATGCCAGACGTTGGCAGAAGGCAATGCACCGGAAGGCATGGCTTTGATTCGTATACCTGCCGGAAAATATGCAAGATTTGTGGTAAAAGGCCATATGCACCGCGCAGTGGCCAAATTCTGGCAGGAGCTGTGGAAGATGGATCTGGACAGAGCTTTCAAGGCGGATTTTGAAGAATACAGGAATCAGGATGTGGAAAACGCGGAAATACACATCTATGTGGGCCTGAAATAATAATACCGGGACACAGCCTTTTTCCTGTACAGAAAATATGGTATACTGACAACGCGGCCGGAGGGCATAGATATGTCTTCCGGTCAGAAAAGAGAAGAACAGGAAGGGCATGAGATATGAGGAAATGGAATTGTTTATTTGCGGCAGTGATCTTGACGCTGTCTTTTTTGCTGACCGGCTGCGGAGGACAGGAGAAGGAACCGGTCCGTCAGGCATCCTCTGAGGAACTGCATCATGTGAAGATCAATGTGAAGGACTACGGGACTATTGCTGTGGAACTGGATAGTTCAGCGGCACCCATAACAGTGGAAAATTTTATCGGTCTTGCAAAGGAAGGGTTTTACGACGGGCTGACCTTTCACAGGATCATAAAAGGTTTCATGATCCAGGGCGGAGACCCCAAAGGAGACGGTACCGGAGGCGCTGATAAGACCATTAAAGGTGAGTTTTCCAAAAACGGGGTGGATAATCCCCTGAAACACACAAGAGGGACTATCTCCATGGCCCGCTCCAGTGACATGGACAGTGCCAGCTCACAATTTTTTATCGTGCAGGAGACCTCTTCTCATCTGGATAACGAATATGCTGCATTTGGTCATGTGACAGAGGGGATGGATATTGTAGATCAGATCTGCGACGATGTGAAAACAGAGGACAGTAACGGAAGTGTTGCGCCGGAAAACCAGCCGGTGATAGAAAGTGTGGAAGTAGTAGATTAAGAGGAATGATTATTATTTAAAGCTGCTGTACCAGCCGTCGGAAAAATATTTCCGGCAAAGCAGGTACAGCAGCTTTTTGATGTATTCCCGGGCTTACATTTACTGCAGGATATTGGAACGGAACAGATAGGTATCACCGCTTTGTTCCAGGGTCAGCGCGGTGCGCAGGGCGCCGTCATTGGACTGACAGTCAAGATAATACATACCGTCCTCAGTCCATCCGCTTGAACAGGTAAAGGACACCCGGTTGGTGTCTCCGTGTTCCCTGTAATAGCTGTCGAACTGTTCCAGATAGATCCAGTTGAAGCTGCTGACTTCGCCCAGGCTGATCCCCATTTTTCGCTGGAGAAAATCCTCAATCTGCTGTGAAGTCAAATGTGTCACATCTGTAAGGATAGGTTCCCCGCTTGCGGCCTGAAGAGCAGCGCTCTCCTCAAAGGTAAGCGGTTCTGAAGGCATGCCTGCACCGGTATATAATACCTGGTCCAGATCAACTTTCTGGGGAACGCTGTAGGAGGAGCGCAGAAAACCATAATTTTCAGAGTCACTCACAAAAGCTGAGAAATAGTCCAGTTCCTCAGTGGTCAGATCACGGCGTTCTTCCGTGCCTGTCAAAGGGTCCGGAATCTCGGAGGGGCTTGTCTGCATACTGCCCTGAACTTCTGTTTCAGGTGTTCCGGAAGCGTCTGCTTCTTCCGAAGATGAAGATCCGGATGAGGGTGGCTGTTTGGATGGAGTACCCCCGTTATTCAGTGAAATGCCGTTCCCCTCCAGTATCTTTACCGTGCTTTTTTTTGTGTCGGAATTATCTTTCTTCGTATCCTCATCGGAGACGGAAGCTTTTTCGGAAGTTTTTTCGGAAGTGCTTTTTGTCTGACCGCTGCTGCAGCCGCTTACAGAGAATAGCGTGGCTGAGGTGAGAAGCGCCAAGAGTGTCAGAGTTACAATTCTTTTCTTCATTGGTATCCCCCTTCTGTACAGCACAAGAATGCTGTATTTCAGCAAAAAAATAATGTCTGTATCCTTTTGTTTGATCAGGATACAGACATTTTATCATACACACGAAGGATTGTACACCCTTAAGGGAGTCACGCAAACCATAGCAGGAGCTTTGAACTACCTCTGGTTGGCTGGTTCAATGGCTATGGTGTTTCCTTTTATTTTGGCAGTTTTCATGGCATTCAGCACATCTTTGGCGTATTCTCTGGGGACTTCCACAAAGGTGTATTTGTCAAACATGTCAATGCTTCCGATGAGCTTGCCCGGCATTCCGCTTTCCCCTGCAATGGCACCCAGGATATCGCCGGGGCGGACACGCTGCTTTTTACCTATATTGATGAAGAGACGTACCATACCGGGTTCCTCAGCGCCGGTATCACCGAAATCAACGGCTTCTTCCTCCGGCTCCTCCTGTACCATGCCCATATACAGCTTCAGAAGAGCAGCAGCCAGGTCTAAGGTGGTGTAGTCAGAGTTGTTGACTTTCTCATCAATGGCGTCGATCATAAGGGAGAGATTTTCTCTTTCAATGACAGAATCCACATTTTCCAAAATGTTTTCCATCTTGGTGTTGGCCACGTCGTTTAGAGAGGGAACCTTCTGCGCGTAGATCTTAGTCTTGCAGTAGCGCTGGATCTCTTTTAATTTGTACAGCTCTCTTCCGCTGGCAAATGTGAAGGCACGGCCGCCTCTTCCCGCACGTCCTGTACGCCCGATGCGGTGTACATAGTATTCGTCGTCCTGGGGAAGATCATAATTAAATACAGCTTCAATGTCATCCACATCAATACCGCGGGCAGCTACATCTGTGGCAACCAGAATGTCGGTTCTTCCTTTTCTGAAGCTCTGCATAACACGGTCACGCTGAGCCTGCTTCATATCCCCGTGCAGGCCTGCGGCAAAGTATCCTCTGCCGATCAGGGCATTGACTAAAAGGTCTACCTGTTTTTTGGTGTTGCAGAACACGACAGATAGCCTTGGGGAGTAGAGGTCCAGAAGACGGGAGAGCACTTCCTCTTTGTTTTTAGGCTTTACGTCATAGTAGAACTGTTCGATATTGGGGACAGTCAGCTCTTTTTTTGTCACCTTGATGACTTCGGCATCCTTCTGGAATTTTTTGGTGATCTCCAGGATCGGCTTTGGCATGGTGGCTGAAAAGAGAACGGTCTGGCGTTCTTCCGGAACACCGCTTAAGATCGTTTCAATGTCTTCGCGGAATCCCATGTTGAGCATTTCATCAGCCTCATCCAGAACAACTGTGTGCACATCGTCCATTTTCAGGGTTTTTCTGCGCATGTGGTCCATGACACGGCCCGGAGTTCCGATGATAAGCTGTGTTCCGTTTTTCAGGGAACGGATCTGCTTTACAATGTCCTGACCGCCGTAGATGGGGAGAACTTTGATGCCGTGCAGGTACTTTGCCAGGTTACGGATCTCGTCAGCTACCTGAATTGCAAGCTCTCTTGTGGGGCAGAGCACGATCGCCTGAAGTTTTTTGTTCTTAATATCTATCTTCTGCAAAAGAGGGATACCAAAGGCTGCGGTTTTTCCTGTTCCGGTCTGTGCCTGGCCGATAATATCACGGCCGCTTATCATAGCAGGAATTGCTTTGGCCTGAATAGGGGAGGCCTCCTCAAAACCCATGTATCTCACTGCTTTTTCAATTTCCGGGAATAAATCCAATTCTTCAAATTTCGTTGTTTCCATATAAAATAAATAGTCCTTTCTATCGGGGGATAGCCCCGAATCCTTTATGCTATAAAGGTCCGTTACATCAAAATGTGACCGCTGCATGAAAAACGGGTGTCGCATAAGCGTAGTAAATGCTTATCGCGGCACCCTCTTATACACAATCAGCAACTTACATCATACCAGAATCAGAAACTAATGTCAATTAGAAGATATGGACAGGATAAGCAGAAGAAAGTGACAATATTGCATAAAAATATCAGGTTTTCTTAAAAAACCTTTGCAGGTATTATACAAAACAATTACAATAAAGGAAAACAGAGGCAAAGCCCCGTAAGAAAAAAAGTATGCATAGGAGAGGAGCAGACATGAGTGGAGTAAATGAGAAGCTTAAAGTAAGGCCAATAGCCAGAAGAGAAAGTATGATCCAGGGGGAAAACTACAGGATCACAGTTCTGACAGAATCCCTTCTGCGTCTGGAATACAGCAGAGACGGAATTTTTGAGGACAGGGCGACTCAGACGGTTATCAACCGGGATTTTCCGGTACCTGTATTCAAGGTATCAGAGACCAAGGAGGAGCTGAAGATTTTTACCAGTGCCCTGGAGCTGACCTACAACAAAAAGGAATTCGCCCCAAACGGCCTTTTTATCAAGGTAACAGGCGGAAAATCAAATGAGACAAATTGGCATTACAAAGATCCGGTTAGGGATCTGGGAGGAACGGCCCGCACTCTGGATGAAGCGGACGGCGCGATTCCCCTGGAAAGCGGTGTGGTGTCAAGGAACGGATTTTCTATTGTGGATGACAGCCGCAGTATGGCAATCACGGAGGACGGATGGGTGGAAGTGCGTCCGAAGGACAGCATAGATTTCTATTTCTTCGGTTATGGGCACAGGTATCAGGAGGCAGTTAAGGATTTGTATTATCTCTTCGGCAGGACCCCCCTTCTGCCCCGCTGGGTGTTTGGAAACTGGTGGAGCCGTTACCATAAATATACGGAGCAGGAATACAAAGAGCTGATGGAACGTTTTGAGCGGGAGCAGATCCCTTTTTCTGTAGCTGTAATAGATATGGACTGGCATCTGGTGGATATTGATCCTAAGTATGGAAGTGGTTGGACCGGATATACCTGGAACCGGGAGTTTTTCCCGGATCCCAAGGAGTTTATGGACTGGCTTCACAAAAGAAATATGAAAATCACTTTGAATGTGCATCCTGCAGACGGTGTTCGTGCCTATGAGCAGGCCTACGAGAGAGTGGCAAAACGTATGGGCATAGACCCGGACAGCCAGGAACCGGTGCAGTTTGATGTGACAGACAGGCATTTTCTGGAGGTGTATTTTGAAGAGCTTCATCATCCCCTTGAGGAGGAAGGGGTGGATTTCTGGTGGCTGGACTGGCAGCAGGGAACGGTCACAAAGATACCGGGATTAGACCCGCTTTGGATGCTGAATCATTTTCACTATCTGGACAGTGCCAGGAGGGGAAAACGCCGGCTGACCTTTTCCAGGTATGCAGGAATCGGAAGCCACAGATATCCTATCGGATTTTCCGGTGACACGGTCATCTCCTGGGACAGCCTGAAATTCCAGCCCTATTTTACCGCGACTGCCAGCAATGCGGGATACGGATGGTGGAGCCATGATATCGGAGGCCATATGCACGGAGTCCGTGATGATGAGTTGACTGCCAGATGGGTACAGTTAGGCGTATTTTCACCGTTGAATCGTCTGCACAGCACAGATAATCCTTTTAACGGCAAGGAGCCGTGGAAATATAATAAGATCACACAGAGCGTCATGGAGGAATTCCTTCGCCTGCGTCATAAACTGGTACCGTATCTGTACACCATGAACTGTTATGCCAGCAGGGATGGACAGCCGCTGGTGCGCCCTATGTACTGGATGGAGCCGGAGCGTGAGGAAACTTATGATGTGCCAAATGAATATTATTTTGGAACAGAGCTTATAGCAGCGCCTGTCACAGACCCGGCGGATGCCTGCATCTGTATGGGATGTGCAAAAGCATGGCTTCCCAAAGGCGTATGGTTTGATTTCTTTACAGGACGCAGATATGAAGGCGGACGTCTGTTTTCTGTATGGAGAAGTGTGGAGGAGATACCGGTATTTGCCCGTGCCGGCGGCATTGTCCCCATGCAGGAGCTGCCGGAGCAGATGAATGACCTGAGCAATCCTGAAAACATGGAGATCCTCATTTTCCCGGGAGCTGACAACTGCTTCCAGCTCTGGGAGGATGATGGGGATTCACCGGAAGATATGGATGAAAACTGGGTATGCACAGATCTGATTCAAAAAAACGGAGAAGGTTTTTCAATCTCAGCCGCAAGAGGAAATACTGCGGTCCTGCCAGAGAAAAGAACATGGACACTGCGTTTCAGAGGGGTGAGGGATACTGCGGCAGAGGTGACTGCAGATGGACAGACAACAAAAACAGAGCAGTCTTATGATGCCCGTACATGTACCCTCACAGTCAAAGCGGAAGAAATTTTGGTGACAAGTGAGATCAAAGTGAAGTTTGGGAACGGACTTTTCATTGCAGAAAAAGATATGACTGACAGCGTATATGAAATTCTGGAGCGGGCACAGATCTCCTATGATCTGAAGGAAGCTGTGTTGAAAACAGTGGAGGAACTTGGTGACAAGGCAGTTCCGGCACTTTTTGCCATGGAACTGGGAGATGCACTGTTGAGTGCTCTTACAGAAGTGTTGTCTGCCTGCTAAAAATCTAGTTAAAAATCTCCCAGGAATAGATAAAGAGCTGCGGCACAGTAAAAGTTTACGCTGTGCCGCAGCTCTGTTTTTAAATGATATATTTATCCAGGAATTGGTCAACGGTGCGAAAATACAGTTTTGGGTCAGTGGCACAGGAAAGTGCGTGGCCCGCGCCGTCAATGACCAGTTTTTCTTTTTCACATTTGGCTGCATGGTACAGCTTGTTCAGCATGTAGAAGGGAACAAACGCATCCTTTGAGCCGTGAATGAAAAGAATAGGGCGGTTGCATTTTGCCACCTGCCGTATGGCGCTGGCTTCCTTGAAGGAGAAACCGTAACGGATCCTGGAAGCAAGGGAGGACAGGTACAGAAACGGGAAGGGCGGCAGATGGAAATAATTATGGATCTGCACGCTGAATTCTTCCCAGACGCTGGTATATCCGCAGTCCTCAATAATGGCCTTTACATTAGACGGAAGATTTTCACCGGAAGACATCATAACGGTAGCAGCACCCATGGAAATGCCCATCAGGACAATCTGGGATTTGGGGTCTTTCTGGCGGAGAAAATCAACCCATTCCAACACATCTTTTCTCTCCTGCCATCCCATGCCGATGTATTTGCCTTCGCTGTCCCCGTGTCCTCTGGCATCCGGCAGAAGGACAGAGTATCCCCTGTGCCAGAAATGTCTGGCATATACGCCCAGTTCGCAGCAGTTGTTGCGGTATCCGTGACAGAGGATCACATAGCGGGTGCTTCCCGCCTGTATGGAGGGGAGAAACAGCCCGTTCAGCTTCATGCTGTCCCGGTTGATCAGTGTCACCGGGGAGGCTTCCTTTTTGATCCATTCCTTGCCGGGACGGAGAAAATCGCCTAAGGGATCAGGCTTGTCTGTGTTTTTCCGCTCTGTCCGGTACATGGGAAATGTGCGGGACAGGGCAAATCGGCGCAGAAAGCTGGTGAGCACATAGGAGGCACCCACGCAGATGCCTGCTCCTGCGATGGCAGCATGCTTTAAAGTTTTGGAAGATAATTTTTCCTTCATGTATCTATGCTCCTTTATACCTTTCCGGTGTGCAGCAGTTCTGTATTTTGCGGTCACTCCGGCGTTTACAGTATATGGGAATCAGGGGAACAATATACGAAATATCAAAGATTCTCCATGGTTTCTTTTACACGTTCCAAATCATCCCGGATGGACATGGCCTGGGGACAGACTTCCTCGCATTTGCCGCATTTCTGGCAATGGTCAGCGCGGGCATCCTCTTCTAAGTCATTAAAGTAGGCGCGTTTAGCCTGCTCTTTATTTTCATACATGGACAGATCGTTCCAGATGCGGAAATTCTGCGGTATGTTGACGCCGAAGGGACATGGCATACAGTACGCGCATCCGGTACAGCCGTTTTTCGTCCGCTGTTTGATGGCAGTGGCCACATCAGCTACGATTTCCTTCTCTTTCAGATTGAGAGGTGTAAAGTTTTCAAAGGTGTTCAGATTGTCTTCCACCTGCTCCATTGTAGTCATGCCGCTCAAAACCACTTTTACATTGGGTTTGCTGGCCACCCAGCGAAGTGCCCAGGAGGAAATGCTGGCGTTTGGTTTATAATCCTTGAAGGGTTCTGTCACTGCATCCGGCAGAGTGGCAAGAGAACCGCCTTTGACCGGCTCCATGATCACCAGCGGAATGCCCAGTTCCGCTGTCAGCTCATAGCCTTTGTCTCCGGCCTGGATATCTGTGTCCACATAGTTGTACTGGATCTGACAGAAATCCCATTTGCGGTAAGTGGCAATGGTCTTAAAGGTTTCAAAATCATCGTGGAAGGAAAAACCGAAGAATTTGATTTTTCCTTCTTTTTTCATTTCTTCCATATAAGGAATGATCCCCAGATCCAGAACCGTCTGCCATTTTTCTTTGTCCAGACAGTGAAGCAGATAGAAATCTACATAGTCAACTTCCAGGCGGTCAAGCTGTTCCTGGAAAATGCGCTTTGCGTCATCAATTGTTTTTACATTCCATACAGGCAGTTTGGTTGCCAGATAGAAACTGCTGCGGTCATATTTTTTCAGTACCTTTCCCACAAATGGTTCACTGTCTCCGTTGTGGTATGGATAGGCTGTATCTATGTATGTGACTCCCGCCTGAAGTGCGCGGTCCAGCATTTTTTCTGCTTCCGCCTCGTCAATATTTCCGTCCGGTGTCTGTGGAAAGCGCATGCAGCCAAAGCCCAGAAGGGACGGCGATACGCCCAGATTTTCAAATTTACGATGTTCCATAGTGTAAAAACCTCCTCATTTCAGTCAAAATGGTTTTAATAGTAGCTGTTACGGTAACTATTCCAGCAGGCCTTTGCATTTGCTGCATTGGTCGTAAGTAAATATTCAGCAGCCGGATAAAAAGACATTGCCAGAGACGGTTCTGCATGGATTTTGCCCGTAACTGTGAAGAAACTGAACAAAGCTACCTGGTATCTATTTTATCATTCTATGCAGGAGGATTACAAGGGATTTCCTGAATTATTAGTTTTTTTTTCATAGAAATCAATGAGAAAATAAAGTATACTGAATATAAAGGCTCAGCCGTATGCTGTCCGGAAATGACAAAACAGTGTAATGATCCGGCAGCCGGACAAAAATCTCATGGATAAAGCCATTCTGCATGAATTTTTGCCTGTGAATGCAAGGGTACGGAGCGGCTGCAGGACAGGCTGATATCCGTCTGTGATTAATGAAAAAATCTGTAATTGATGAAAAAAGGAGAGATATTATATGCAGGAATTTATTTATTACGCACCTACAGAGGTGGTATTCGGAAAAGACGCAGAGAAGAAAACAGCAGAGGAAGTTAAAAAGTGGGGCGGAAGCAGGGTGCTTCTTGTCTATGGGGGAGGCAGTGTAAAAAGAAGCGGACTGCTGGACAGGATCGAAGCAGAACTTGAAGACGCAGGGATCGTGTTCAAGGAATGGGGCGGAGTTAAGCCAAACCCGCTCCTCTCCTTTGCAGAAGCGGGCGTGAAAGCGGCTGCCTCTTTTGGGGCAGACTTTATCCTGGCTGTGGGCGGAGGAAGTTCTATTGATACGGCAAAAGGCATTGCCCACGGAACCGCAAACCCGGAAACTTCACTTTGGGATATTTGGACGCAGAAGGTGCCGCTTACTAAGAGTCTTCCGGTGGGCGTAGTCCTGACCATTGCGGCTGCAGGAAGTGAAATGAGCGATTCCGCGGTGCTGACGAATGAAGAGATTGGAAGAAAACAGGGACTGAGTACGGATCTAAACCGGGTGAAATTTGCCATTATGAATCCGGAGCTTACCTACACTCTGCCAAAATATCAGGTGACATGCGGGATCGTGGATATTATGATGCACACTTTGGACAGGTATTTTACCCATACAAAGGGGAATCAGATGACAGATGAGATTGCGGAGGCGCTTCTTAGGACCGTGATCGAAAACGGCAGAAAGGCCTTGGAGGATCAGATGGATTATGAGGCCATGAGTGAGCTGATGTGGTGCAGCAGTCTTTCCCACAATGGAATTACAGGACTTGGGGCAGAGAAGGATTTTGCTCCTCATAAAATCGGACATGAGTTAAGTGCCAAATATGATGTGGCACACGGGGCCAGCCTGTCTGCTGTCTGGGAGGCCTGGGCTTTGTATGTATATATGGAGGAGCCGGCACGGTTTGCGCAGTACGGAAGAAAGGTGTGGGGTGTGCAGGCGGAGGATGATGTGACCGCTGCCAGAGAAGGAATCCGGAAAACAGTGGAGTATTTCAGGAACCTGGAGATGCCCGTTTGCCTGGGAGAACTGAAGGCCGGAGTGCTGACAGAGGAGGAATTAATGGATATGGCTGAGAGGGCTACGGGAAAGGATACGTTTTCGGTGGCGAATTTTAAGGTGCTGTGGCAGAAGGATGTGTATGAGATATTCAGAATGGCGAATCATAATTAAATGAATGAATAAATGAACGGGATGGGGAACAGGATGAGGTCCGCACCTAAGTTTTGGTAAGAGATGAAAAGTAGATTTATAATATAGTTGACATATGCTAATAATATGGTATAATGGGCATATGTCAATAAAGAACGCATGAGTAAGCGGCGTGCTGTTGGGAGGTGGAGGGATGTCAAGGCCCAGTAAGGAGAAAAAGATTTGCAGACTGCCGGGATGCAGTTTTTTTGTGCCGGGTGAGGGCAGCGAGCCTACCCATCGGATCCGGATGACAGTTGAGGAGTATGAGACGATCCGGCTGATCGATTACATGGGCTATACCCAGGAAGAGTGCGCGGTGCAGATGGAAGTGGGAAGAGCTACTGTGCAGGCAGTCTATACAGAGGCCAGAAAGAAATTGGCCCGTTTTCTGGTGGAGGCATCATCTCTGGAGATCAGCGGCGGAAGCTACAGGCTCTGCGGACAGGAAGGACACCGGCGAAATGCGTGCGTTCAATCATTCAGGAGAGGAGATTCAAACATGAAAATTGCAGTGACATATGACAATGGAGAGGTATTTCAGCATTTTGGACACACAGAACAGTTCAAGGTATATGAGGTGGAGGACGGAAAGATCGTGTCCTCTGAGGTGATCGATACTAACGGCAGCGGACATGGTGCCCTGGCCGGATTCTTGAATCAGTGCGGAGCACAGGTGCTTATCTGCGGAGGGATCGGCGGCGGAGCGAGAAATGCTCTGGCAGAGGCTGGAATCCAGCTTTATCCCGGAGCATGCGGAGACGCGGATGCCCAGGTGGAGGCATTTTTGGCAGGAAGCCTGAATTACGATCCGGATACAGTTTGCGCGCATCATGAGCATGAGCACGGAAACGGCGGCTGTGGGGAACATACCCATGAATGCGGCCACCACTGTGGAAATTAAAATTTATATTTTCAATAGAAAAAGGCATTGGCAGGTGAAGAAGCATCTGCCAATGCCTTTATTCATGGAATGAAATGCTGTTTTTTAATCTTCCAGACTGCTTTTTATTTCCCCGCACGCGATCTTGCTGCCGGCATCCCCTGAAGGCTGTGTTTTGAAGTCATCAGGGTTTTCATGGATGATCACCGTCCGGCCTATGATTTCCTCCGGCACGAACCGGTTGGTATAGAACATAGAAAGGGCATAACCGTCATTTTCAAAGAGCGGAGGCAGATCCCCGGCGTGTTCCGGGTGCGGACAATCCTTAGGATTTAAATGGCTGCCGGTGAGGGGGAAATCCCCTTCTGCGTTTTCCTCACAGGAGGAGCCTTCATGGACATGAAAGGCGAAGATCTTTTCCTGACAGGCAGCTTTCGATGTGGGAAGTCCGGCAATGTCGGCAAGGACAACCGTACCGCCCCACAACGGGAAGAAGTATACGAATCCTTTGATATCGGGATATTTCTTTCCTCCGTATACAAAGGAGTAGGCTTCCGGTGCAGTGGCAATTACCTTTTGCATGGCTTCTAATAATTCCCGGCGCATGAATGTCATTTGCTGCAGCCCGGATCGCAGCTGCATTTGGCGGGCATGTCAAAGCTTGGGTTAAAGGCATAGAAGTTCTTGAAGTCCAGTTCTTCCTGTACGGAACGGAGTGTTTCTCCGAAACGCTGGAAATGCACAACTTCCCTTTCACGTAAGAAACGGATCGGGTCCACAATATCCGGGTCTTTGATAACGCGGAGAATGTTGTCATAGGTGGTACGCGCTTTCTGCTCTGCTGCCATATCCTCAAATAAATCGGTGATAGGATCGCCTTTTGACTGGAACTCACAGGCATTGAAGGGGACACCTCCGGCAGCCTGAGGCCAGATACCTACGGTATGGTCAATATAGTAGGGGCCGAGGCCTGATTTCTCAATTTCCTCCATGGACAGGTTGCGGGTGAGCTGGTGTACGATGGTGGCTACCATTTCCATGTGAGCCAGTTCGTCAGTACACTAAGGTTATCAATGATTCTTTTATTGGATTTTGGGGTAGATATCCAGGGTAAAAGTGATTTCATCCCCGTGCTTATATTCATTCCGAGAGTCTTTGTAATAGTCAACTCTTTCAAGTAGCTCCTTCAGCACGGAGTTCCGGGTAGGTGCGTCCCAGTCCCAGTAATTGGATAAGAGGTGTTCGCATTTCGGGATAAAATTAAACTTTTGATCCAGAAGTTCCCGATCATGTACCAGTTCGGCATCAATACGTTCGATGGCAGCAGTGCAATCTTCAATCTGCTTTGCCGTGGCTCCGGATCGTTCCAGGAATATCTCCGTTGTGTATACCCCTTGTTCTAAGAGGTCATATTGTCTGGTTTTCTGTGCGGTAAGGTTATCCAGCTCTGCGCGTTTTTCTACAAGGATTTTTTCCTTTGCCGCTATGATATCCACTCCGTTGTTGTCATTGAGGGTGTCATTCACCTTATAGCTCTGTACCAGTTCTGCCAGGCCGGCAATGACTGCCTTTTCAACCAGGGACAGCCGGCTGCTCACATTGTCACAGGATGTATACGGGCACAAGAGAGTGTCTTCCTGTTTCCGGTTAGCGTAAGGCCGCCTTACCATGCTGTGGCCGCATTTCCCACAGCGGACAAGGCCGGAGAGCGGATTCTTTACCGCATTCATGACACCTATGGGCCTGGGAGGATTTTGTTGCCTATAACACTGGGCGAGGTCATAAAGCTCCTGGGAGATTATGGGTTCGTGTAAACCATCAGATATTATGTAATCATTACTCCGCGGACGTGTCTTTACGACAGCTCCGTCCTCAATCTTGTTTACCGCTTTTCTACGGTTCCAGCGTATCTTTCCGGTGTAAACAGGATTATCCAGTATGTTCACAACAGTGGCAGGAGACCAGGGTTTGCCCGATAACGTAGGGATCCCCATTTCATTTAACTTTCTGGCTATTTTCTGCATCCCCAGGCGTTCTCCACTAACGCCATATGCGTACCAGTTATACATCAACCGCACGATTTGGGCCTGGGCAGGGACCGGCCGGAGAGAGAACCCCTTCCCCTGCAGCTTCACACGCTCGTATCCGTATGGTGGTTTATTGCCACAGTATTTGCCTTCCTGCACAGATGAGAGACGTCCGGCGTTCAGTCGACGCTTTATGGTCTTGTACTCCCTTCTGGACATAAAGAGGCCAAACTCAAAATACTCCTCATCAAACTCATTGTTGGGATCATAAGTCTTTGCCGGGGTTATGATTTTTGTATCGGAATATTGAAAAGCACGGGCTACAACGCCCTGATCAATAGAATCACCGCGGGCAAGACGCTCCACCTCTACGACCAGAACGCCATCCCACATACCAGATTCCACTTCCTGCAGGAGGCGCTGCATCACAGGCCGGGCAGATATTGTTTCGCCGGATACTACTTCCCGGTAAATGGCTCCAATGTGGCAACCGCGGCGTTTGGCAAGGTCAAGCAGGATTCTTTCATGCCGGGCCAGGGTTTCCTCCTCTCCGCGTGCTTCGGCTTCCCGATCTGCACGGGACTTTCTTAAATAGATACAGTCTCTTTCAAGTGTGTTCATTGTATCACCTCTCTGTAAAATATGTAAAAATAGGTACAAAAATAACAGCCAGCGAACTTTTGTTCCGCTTGCATGGCTGCTCCGAAGATGATACAATGTATTTGCGATGTACGTATCTCTTCGGAGGTATAGGCCGTCCTGGTGCTGGTAACACTGGGGCGGTTTTTTATAGTTTAATTATTTGGGTTACGATTAAAACTGGTACTGTTCTGGATAGGCATAAACCTTATAATCTGCTATAGATGCCTTCGTTATATCATCCGGTAAATTCATGGGTTCTAATTCAAATCCTATTTCTTCATCGGGTTGAATAGGATTCATAAGTATGGTCCAAAGCTGCCCTATGGGCTGCCCGTTTCCATCAAAAAGAATAGCAACGACATTTATATTGCTTTGCTCCGCGCCTGTAGTATTTTTAATTTTTCCGTGTAGATCAATACTTCCCATTTCTTTATCATATATTTCGGTGGCACTTACCTCTAAACGGACAATTTGATTTTTTGAGGCTTGAGCACTGATATGCGGGGTAATAGATATCCCTTCAGTAGGAGTTCCAGCATCCATACTAGTTTCTTCATAGTAGTAGCCTTTTTCACCAGGTGATAATATTTGCGGATATGGAGTAAATGTATTACTTGTTGTGTGGATAATGGTTCCATCCTCAGACACAAGTTCGTAGGAGCTGCGGTCTAAGTATAAATCATTATTTCCGGTATTTGCCACCTCGACGATTGCCTGAGACCATATATTTCCAATAATATCCTGGTGGAATGAAATATTTTGATATGTAACTTCGTATGATGCTTCAGACTGTTGGCTTTGAGAGTCAGGTGCCTCATTACCGGCTGTTTCGGCCTGTGGTTCTTCTTCTGATACGGGATTTTCAGGAATATCTTTTGAGACTTGTGAAAGTTCCATTGTGCTGGTAGTCCCCATGACCGAAACTTCGTAGCTTATTTTCTTATCCTCATATGTAAAACTTTTCGTGTCATCCTGCGATGCTAATAACGCCGAATCTGTTTTTTCTTTATCTTTTTCAGATGTCCACGAATACTTATCTGTGGAATCAGCGGGTGCTTCATATGATCCAATCCAATAAATTGATTTTGTTTTACCCCCATCTGATACCCAGTTTATCTCAATAGTGTTTTCAGTGATTATAGCCTCCTGATAAGACCCATCATTTTCTTCTGAGACCCAAGTACCAGTCAGATCAGTAGGTTCTTTTACTTCCTCCTTTGCTGTCGTGTCATTAGCCTTTGGTTCGCTTGCATTATTTCCGCAGCTTGTAGCAAATGCGCATAAAACAGCTGTTAGAAATAGTGTTACAATCTTTTTCTTCATAAGAATCCTCCTCATAAATATATTTTATTAAAACGCCGAAGCGGATTAATCTACATCTACTCATCAGGTAATATGCTAAGTGTGCGGTCGTTCGATAAATATAAGACACCATTAACAGTGTAAGGGCCAGAGTCAATATCCTCTTTTGTCACTGAGATAGTGTTGTCAATAATTTCTGTAATGGCTGCAAGTATATCGTCGCTAACTAGCTCTATGGGGACAATAATGCAGGATACATTTTGTGAATCATCTGATAATACTTTTATAGTTCCGGATGAATTATCCGGTAGTATAATCGTTATAAAGGTAACAGAGTCCAAGTACTTTGTTTCGCCAGTGGATATGCCTACACTTTCAAGATTAGTTGTTAGATTTTTTATAAAATCTTGATATGAAAAGTCAAATACTGAGCACTCATCTTTGTCCTCTTCGGGGTTTAGTTTTTCATTCTCACTCCCTATTGAGTCAATATATTCGGCCTTTTCTTCGATGGATTTTCCAAGCTCATCAATGGAGGCTTGATTTTCTTTGATGGATTTATCTAATTCATCCATTCTTTTGTCAAAAGCCTCTTGTTCCTTGTCTTCGACAGTTGTATTAAAGCCACATCCTGACATGAGTGTTACGGATAAAATGCTGATCAAGACAGCAAATCTTATCTTCATAAAAACCCCTCCTTTTTATCTAATCCATGTCTCCAAAACTCAAATCCGCCATTGTATCCCGAAGTCCTTCCAGCACCTCATGCTGCTCTATGTACTCTATCCACTTATAAGGGATACCTGATTTTATTTCTCGTTTCAGATTGTCATAGAGTGGCTGCATGGCTTTGTTCCACATCTCACGGACCGCTTTCTCCACCTTAGCCTCTTTCCAACGGCTTTTAGCCGGTCTTTTCTGATTTTTTGTCTCCTGAAATTTCGTGGCCTTTTCCATAAATACCACGTATCCGTCAAAATTTTCTTCCAAGTATGTTAAAAATTCTTTATATGTCATATATTTGTCCTCCCTTTCAATTATTAACCAGATAATATATGTTATCAAATTTAACGGACGTTACAATACCATCCTCTCCAAAATGAATCCTCGAGGAATTTGGGTATAGGTAAGCCAAAAGCTTAGCCTCATACTTATCTGTGCTCCAGAAAGAGCGGTATTTTGTCCGCATCATTATATGGTTGGCAGCAGCTATTGAAATTCCAAAATAACTGCTGATAGACGGGGCACTGTGGAAATTTTTGTACTTTATCAGTGCCTCAGGTGCTAAAAGGTTGGCAGCAAAGGCGTCCGCTTCCGATTCATTTTCTCTGCTTTCCGTTTCATGGCCCAGTAAAAAGTGGCCTAATTCATGCATTAATGAAAAGCGGATACGTTGTATACAGAGTTTATCATTATAAAACACGACCTTTAAAATTTTATCCGAAAATGCATCATCTGACATATCCAGACATAGGGCATATAACTCAGGGCGCAGGTATCTTGCCTGCTCGTATGTAAATACTTTAAACCCATAATGTTTCAGGACAGCGATGCAATCAAATGGGAAGTCTTTAATTCCGCACTCTGTACAGACTTCCCAAACTTTTTGATGGAGTTTTTCAGAATTCATTTTGTCCTCCAGAATTATTCAATTATTTCGGACAAAAGCTGTATCAGGCGTAATTTCTGTTCTTTAGACATCTGTTTCCCATTTCTGGCAATGAGGCGTTCAACGTCATCATACGACGGCTCGTATTTTTGTTTTTCTCCGGTAGCCATCTCTTCGAGCTCTTCAACAGTGATGCCAAGATTCTGGCATATTTGTATAACGTTATCAACGCTTGCACGCCCAACACCTTTTTTCAAAATTCCGTACAATGTAGTATATGGCATTCCACATTTTTCAGCAAAAGCCTTTAAACTATACCCTTGTTCTTTAATTAAGTGTTCAAGTATTTTGGCTTTTTCCATGCATTTTCACCTCATTTCCGTATAACTACATTATATACGAAAAATGATATTTTGTAAATAACAAATATTCGTTAAACCGAATAAATTCGTAATTCAGTATATTTTGTGTTGACAAAATACCGAGTAAGGAATATAATCCAATTATGAAATTCGGAATTACGAATTACAAGGAGGTGAAAACATTGTACATTCATTTACTCGAATTAATGAAAGCTGAAAAAATTACTTTTGCACAGATGGGTGAATTGCTAGAATGCAGATACCAAACTGTTAGTGACATTGTCAACGGAGTTACTAAAAAAGGCTTTTATTTTGATGATGCGTGCAAAATCCATAAGGTATTTTTTCCGAAATACGATATGGAATATCTGTTTAAACGCCAGTAATACAAACTTATGTTCGATAAAGTAAATATACCATGAACATGTGTTTGTGTCAATGAGAAATGAGGAGGTGGAAAAGTGAAGGAAGAAATCAAATTACCATACCCGGGATTAAGGATTGATTATAGGCGTACGGAACTGGGTAACATGACCAGCATAGTGCTCAACGGGAAAGAGTTATACGGAGTCAAAAGCTTAAAGCTCGAGGTTCCGCCGTGCGATAACCCCCCGATGCTAACATTAGAAATTGATGTGAGTATCTTTGATATGACTGAGATACCGGATTACATGAAATGACCGCCATGAATCGGCGGCCATGTGAGATTAAATAATCCTTAGAGTAGGTTGGACATATGCATCTTTTGAAATGATACCAGACTGTACCAGTGTGTTTACCGCGAGTTGTAATTCCTCATCGGAGATATCTAACTGCATAGCGCAGTCCATTAGATGCGCGGAACCACCTTTTGATTTAAGAAAATCGTATAACTTTTGTTGGTTTTCGGTCATTGGTATTCTCCTTTCATTCGTACTCGGCGTGCCAGCGCCTGTACCTAGATTATAGGAGATATGAAAGAAATTGTAAACAATTGTGTCAATAAGAAATGAGGAGGTGAAATGAGTGTGGGCATTGTTATTTGCCATTACAACAGTGATATCCGCAGCCGGATGGTTGACAAGGTATATATCATGCACTGCGATAATTTATTACATCAAAAAAAAGGGGTACAGTCTTCCAAATGAGACAGAGATGAAAGAATGTACCACGTATGTAGTAAAACGTCTCTTTATGTAATTCCAAGATGAGATTTAATTATTGCAGAAATTATACCAGTCGCAATTTGGGAAAGTGAAGAAAGAGAGGAAGAACCGACTTTTTGACTAACTTCTTTCACGTCTTTCCAAACAGTGTCCGAACGAATATCTGCGAGAAATTTATGCCCATCAGGGGTTAAATCCGTAATGGTAATCCAATCACCGCCATCACAATATTCGACAGCCTCTAATAATCGGGATAGTTCACACTGTCGTATGTGATAAGCGATTTCTTCATGTGAGTAGCTGTTTAAGCGGTCAATAGAATCGCCCTTATGGAAGTCCCAGGGACTTAAAAAATCACAATTTTCTTCTGCTGTTAATAATATGTCTCTAACACAGTCGGGATTCAGCTTCATAATTGTAATCTCCTTTCTTATGTACTTAGCCTGGCGGGGCCTGTACTTACAGTATAGAAGACAAGGAAGAAAATGTAAACATTTGTGTCAATAGTAAATGAGGTGATATGAAGATGGGAGATGCTGTATTTGCTATTTTATGTATTGTGATTTCTTTGGCTTCCATCGGAAGTATTGTGACCGTAATACTTAATAAAATTGATGAAAAGAAATAGTTTAAATTCTGGAGGTAAGAGCGAAGGTGAAAAGAGTAACTATAGTTAGCATAAGTAGATCGCTGACACGGGATGAACGAAAAAATTATAAAAAGGAAAATCCAGATAAACGCCTTTGTTTTAGATTACGTTACCCGAATTTTCCGTTGTTCCTTAGCTTGATATCTTTAATTATAGCCATGCTTGGATTATTGGTGTGGTTATTGATATGAGCAGAGAGATAAGTGAAATTACAACGGGAATCCACCATTTGTAAAAAGTCGAACGAAAAGCGTATATTTGGGCTTCTCCTGTTTGATTTAGCCTTATTTGCGGCGGGAGATTTTTTATGGTTTGAATTTTGTTGAAATTTGCAACTGTTTGATGGCTTGCCAATAAACAATCTTTTGCTAATAAGTATTGGCAAATTGTAAGTTCATTATCAGAGAGAGAAGATTTCTCAATAGCCCCATATCTCTTGATTTTGCAGAGCATTTTATACTGCTTTTTGCTTAAGTCAATCATATAAATAATCCTTTCATTTGTACTCGGCATACCAGCGCCTGTAAGTACAGTATAAGACAAAAAGGGGCCAGGAACAAGTACAAGTAGCATTACATACTATACCATCAAGGAGGTGGTTGTGTGATCATAAAAACCATTAAATATGGTTCTGGAGTGATCCGGATACATGATGATTTTTCAAAAAACAAAACCGAAGAAGAGAAGCAAAAGGTCGTGGATGAAGTATCAAAACTCATCATCGGATTTTACAGAAGAGAAGCCGCCGGATAAGGCGGGAAAGGAGGGACAAGCCCATGCACTATAACACCATAAAAGACGCCGCAATCTGTACAGCGCTGGCAGCTATGACGGGATGGTGGCAGCCACGGGATGCACCGCAGGCAGTTATGTGTTACATATTTATATT
>Ga0228674_1000501_pt1 | contig 26968 bp, 41 predicted proteins | sample 1D_rmetaG_FD_189054 | JGI IMG/M metagenome (GOLD analysis project Ga0228674, IMG submission 189054) | Seawater microbial communities from Monterey Bay, California, United States - 1D_r | ecosystem: Environmental > Aquatic > Marine > Coastal | place: USA: California | collected 2016-09-26
CCACTATTTACAAGCTGTTCCACACGCGCCGCCTCATCAAAACTGGATGCAGCGGCAGCGGCAGCGGCACTGTCTCTCACCATGTCAGCATATTTTTGGGTTCCGGCAAAACCTGTTTTCATGGGTTCAAAGAACCCCGGAGCTTTGGTTCCGCGAAAATCAAAGTCAGTTCCACTAGGCAAAGCTCCCTTTAAGCCCGAGCCGCTATAATTTGCTGGAAGACCGCCTTTTACGCCTTCCATAAACGTGCCGCCGCTAAACTTACTGGAAATACCCGATGCAACGCCCGCGGTTATCCCGCCTAAAGCCGCACTTTTTAAAGCATCTCCAAAATTCTCGCCTTGAACAAGGCCCCCGATACCTGCACCAATAGCGGCAGACGCAATCGTGCCAAGGCCCGGTAGAAAATAGTTTATCGCAACAGGCAAAATAACTTTTGCCGCTTTTTTCAGTACGTTCTTAACTTTTTTAACAAGCTTCTTTAAGAAAAACTCCCGTTGACCCGTGTAAGGGTTAATTGAGTTTAATTCTGAACCAACAACATATGCTGCCGGATCGGCCCCCTCGGCAGATATAGCTTGATTAACCCGCTCCATAAGCTCGGGATTATTTTCTGCTACCTCACGAGGAACCATAACCTCCTTTTCAGAGGCGTGAATTATATAGTTGTCGCCATTTCGACCTTGAGCGGCCATCCGATCCGCAACAGCCTTCATAGAGTTAATGCCTGACTCGCGACCAAACATCAAAACGTTGTCATCAAACTCGTCCATGTTTGATGCAATAAAACTGCCAATACCAGAATCTGGCATTGTAATTGTTTCGTACTGTTGCGCAGCGGCCATCATGTTTCTCCTGAAATGGCTTCTGGGGCAGTTACCGATATACTAACCCCAGTAGCTTCTGACCCGGTCCATGAATTGCCGCAATCAGGGCAGTTACCATCGGGATAAGACGCAATCTCTTCAGGCGTATCGACCGCATTATCACAAGATGCGCAGTGAATTAAATCCCTGCTTGTCGAAGGTTTCCAATGCGTCCCGTTACCAAGTACAATAATATGTTCATCACTCATGTTGTAACCACCGTAACTGTGCCCACTGCACTTGTTCCTGTAGAACCACGAGCATGAGGCGTGTTGATTAATGCTATCTTAACAAACCCTGACTGTTGAAACAATGCCCCTGTTTCAAGACCGCTATCATCTGTCTGTAAATCTGTTAATGTTAATTCCGTAGCACGAACATCTCCGGGGTTTTGCACCTGTTCCAAAAATACTGAGAAGGCACGAATGACCTCAGTAAAATATGTCTGTTGGTATTGAGTCGGAGGAATCGGAAAGTACGGACGAGAAAGACGACGAGACATTACCGCCTCCCATCTGGTTTAATATCAACACGAGGGGAACCTAGTCGCCAATCCACGCCTAACTCATCAGAAGCAATCTTAAACCGCATTTGCCGACCACGAAGTCTGAAGTATAGTTGTTCTGTTCGATCATCCACAGATGCCGCCTGCGTTTTTACAAACGCATCGGTTTGAGAACGCCTATATGTGCCATCCGGGGCATTCTTTACATCAAGCGTGATGTTTACATCGGGTAAAATAGCCGTGGATGCTTTAAAATCTACGTCTGGAATCATCCGGCTAAGAAGCATAAACTGCTCCCCGTCTCCAATATCTATGGGGCTAGATTGTATATACGCAGGAATAGCGGAAACTGGATCAGTTGTTCCGTCATCAAAACCAATCTCATGTTCGTAAACAAAACCGTCCGCGTTCGCAGCAAACGGAAAATCAAAAATACCTCGGTCAATCCATGCTGTTCGGCCAAACGTGCCGTAATACCAGACCTGTTCTTGATAGTTATACACAACGTATTTATCTACTTCATCACTGTTTGAAGAGGGATAGAACCACCATATCTCGGAATGTTGGGTATTTAGAGCAGCATTAACTTTCTCCATTTGCCCGTCGTTCAAGTCAGAGAACACAAAGTCTCGAACCATGCACGGTAGTCTTTGAACCGAACCGCTGTAAACATAGAACTCCGACTGTCCCATCCAAAATACGTTGTCATCCACTGCAATAGCCGCGTTCGGCCCAGCAATAGTAATGTTTTCAGAAAGAGAGTTCACGCCAAAAGTAAATGGGGGACCTAAAAACTGCATAGAGTACAGAGTAGTATCCGTAAAAACAAGGATTTGCTGACGAGTTTCTAGTGCCGTTACAATCTCTGATCCAGAACCGAGGCGCAGTTCACCCGCGGTGTTGGTCGCAGTTGTCTGCCAATCGGTCAAAGACTCCTGAGAGGAGAACCGAATAGCGAGAGGGTCTTGTACGCCGGGGTTGCTTTCTGTATCGCAGCCAAAAGCCAAAACGTGTCTGTCACGATCCGAAACTAAAATCTGTTTTGCTACAGTAGGAACTGACGCACCACCCGCTAAAGAGGTTATATCTACGGCGCGAGAAGAAAGCGTCCCGGTTTGGTCCCAGTAATAAATACCGCCATCTCGCACGTTCATTAGCAGGTCTTCGCCAAAGTTGTCATGCGTCCAAAGACGCAGTGTGTTTGTTACAATCGCGTCAGAAGACGCCGAGGACCAAGCACCGCGGCTCCATGTCCCTGCACCCCAGCCTGCCCCAGAAATATCAATGTCCAAACCTGTGTTGATTTGATACGCGCCAATGACAGAAGACCCGCCGTTACCCGAGTCGGACCCTGTTGCAGATACAGTAGAAGGAACCAACTGACCGTTAACAGTAATGTCTGCAATGCTTGTACCTGCGGCACGGGCTGCAATCGTGTAGCTGCCAGCGTCAATAACCTCGGTTACATAGTACTCTTGATTTAAAACATCTGCCGTAATGCTGCCACCAAGACTAGCCGCGCCACTGAATGTTACAAAGTCGTTAACTACAGCGCCGTGAGCCGTGTCTGATACCGTAATTACTGACGAACCTGTTGTGGCGGAAAAAGTTACATCTCCCGCTGACGTAGTTACACGAAGAGGTGTGATGTCGTTGTAATAACCGCCTTCATCTATGTAGTATTTAAGATTGGTTCCCACACCTAGATACTGGTCTAAATTCAACGCAACCCAAGGATGCAAGGCACGACAGGTGCCTAGAAATGAATTAGCGGATCGCTTTTGCCATCCGCCTATCTTCTCAGGAAAGCCTTTTTGAAACCGAACATAATCAATATCAAACCAACCGCCCTCATTGGTGTAGGCGGTTACTTCGCGGTTTACCCCCGGTTTGAATTGTAGCTTTGACAGCGGCATTTATCACGAAATCTCTTCATAAGTTACAATCATTTTGATGTCGTTAGCAGCCGAAGCCGTTGCACCAAGCGAAGTATCTTCCTCCAAGTAAAGTGGGGTGTCTTTTGTAACTACGTCTAAGTTAGTATTAACGGCAACCGCCTTGGCCTGAATAAGCTCGGTCTGAGCGCCGCCCAAAGATGCTGCACTGTACAAACCTACGCTAATGTTCGCGGCGTTCGAGCCGTCGGTGTTGACCGCTCGAATCAATGTAACTCGCAGCACTTTCCCAGAAGATGCCGCGTTATTTAGAAGGTTTGTTGCACTTGTGGTTGTAAGACTTGTAGTGTCTGTCTTGCCAATCATGCTTGTAATGTTGACTATATTGGGCGCAGCCATGTCGCTCTCCTATCCGAATATCATGCTGAAGGCGAGTGCCTTACCTGTTGACGAGAAGTCTGAAAACCCAAGAGTTCCTGACCCATTTGTTGTAACGGCCTGCCCTGAACTGCCGTCTGAAGTAGGTAAAGTAAAAGCCGCAACAAACGCCTGTAAGTTAGCGTCAAAAGCTAAAACATCTGTGCCAATTGCAAGCCCAAGGTTAGTCCTAGCATCCGAGGCCGTACCGCCACCCGTACCACCGTCAGAAACCGCCAAGTCCGTAATGCCTGTGACTGAGCCGCCAGTAATCTTAACATTGCTCATTGCTAGAGCGTCCGTAAGGTTTATTACCGCCGCACCCGCACCCGCACCGTCAGAGTAGATAAAGGCATTAGTGCCGTTAGCAATCGTCACGTTCGCGCCAGAACCCTGCGTAAAAGTACAGCTTTGACCCGAACCGTTTACCACAAAGTAAATGTGCTGACCGTCGCTCGGAGATATTGTAATTGTGCAAGCCTCGGTGGCTCCGCTTAATACCAGCGTTTTGTACTGCCCGTCAGATAACGATCCATCAGAAGTCAAAAGAGTATGTGCCGCGCCAGAACCAAATAGGTTAATCGTACCTATTCCGTTAGTAAGGCGGTCTACAATGTTCAAGTTGTTATTAGTCGTTGTACCCCAAGTACCCGACTGCTCACCGTTTCTGATAAGCTCTATACCGCTGTTCGTTGCATATGTACTTGGCATGTCGTTCCCTACGCAGCTACTATTTCTGTCCAGATTGTGTCTTCGTCTGGAATAATTCTACCCCAAACTACCACAGTTCCGACGCGACCGCTACCCTCAACACCTACTAGGTTTATAGTCGCGCCACCTGTCACTGTTACAGACCCAGATTGACCCTGTGCCTGCGGATCAAATGTGATTGGAATAACCGCTGTGGTGCGCTGAGAAACTATACCCACCGCTGTAGTGGCGGACAGTCCAGTTTGCGGCACGTTCGCATCGCCAATAACCTCAACATCATTAAGCGCACCGTTAGCAGAAAGGCCTACAATAACGGGCTGGACATTGATAATTACACCGACAGTTCCAACAGAAGCTGTTCCCGCCACCCCAGTGAGATTAACCAGAGCATTTGCTTTGATTGTTACATCGCCGACATCTGCCGTAGCGGCTATGCCCGTAATAACAGGCTGTACGTTAATGATAGCCTGTACAGTTCCGACCGCAGAAGTAGCCTCACTGCCACCCGCGATAACAAGAACCCCGCCGCCAGTATTAACCGCCGCCGAACCGACTGCGCCTGTAGCAGATAGCCCTGTTTGATTGAGATTATTGTCTGTGACCAGCGTCACTTGGCCCACGGTCCCTGTTCCGGCGAGGCCAACAACCCCTACACGAGTTACTGACGCATCATCGCCTATCGGCACTTGTGCTATGGCGACTGATCCGAAGAACATGGGTTATCTCCTAGCTAAGTCTCTTGCTTTTGTCATTGGGTATTCCCTTGTGTAATGAGAAGTTTAGTTGCAGATAAAGCCCTACCAATTTTTATATTAGAGCCTGTACTTGTAGATACGCCTCCCGCAACATTGGTATTTACATAATAATCAGCACTCACCGTAAGCCCTGTTAAACTCTCGTTAATACCGCCAAGAATAGTCACCTCTCCTGTTGCTGCATTTGAAATACTTTCAGACGCTATCCCAATAAAATTACTCCCATTACCTATGGAAAAGGTATTGGAGGTCGCTGGGCTGGACGTGCCATTGTTATCGGTGTAGGACAAAATATAGTTTTCGTTATTAGAGTCATATGCCAAGTTTAAATACTGAACCCCACTATTTGTACTAACAGCTTGAGTTTCAATGTCGTATATTGTGCCTTCAAGGGAAATAAATGTTCCACTGATACTAGCTAGTTGCATACAAGGGTAGTAAGGTTTGCTGACTGTAGATTTGTAAGCTATTAAGAGCCGTTGACTATTTTCGTCATACGAAATGTCCTGATCATACCATTGGGTTTGGGATCCAGATGCGTCATTAACAACAACTTTACTTCCGTAAGAAGAGATAGAAGTACCACTTATCGTTCCTACTTGAATTGATATAGGATCTCCTGACGAAGTCTCACGATAAAGAACTGCAACTTTGCTCGTGCCTCCTATAGAGGTAGCTCTGTGATAGTAGGCCGCACCAGATCCATACCGAACAGTAGAGCCCCAGCTAATAGTCGAGCCGCTAAGTGTCCCTACTCTAGACTGTCCATAGTTAGAAGTAGACCTATAGAAGACAACTAACTTATTTTCTGTGGAGTTGTAAACAATTTTAGATTGTTCAGCCGTTGACCCCGTAAATTCACCGACTGACCCCCAAGTTATACTGGTCCCACTAACAGTCCCAACACAATACTGACCTGTGTTGTTAGTGCCGTTTCTAAAAACAACTACGACTTTGTTTGAAGTCGTATCAAAAACTAAATCAAGCTCTACAGCAGAGCCTGCGTTAAAGACAGACATACTACCGAAAGAAATGGAAGTACCACTAACAGTGCCTACATACGATCTACCTTGCCCCCCATTTGTGGAGGAAAATGCGACAACTACCTTATTAGAGTTGCTGTCAAATGTAATAACAGGATCAAAAATATTAGCGTTTTCAACTACTACAGGTGTCCCAAAAGAAATGGAACCACCACTAATCGTGCCTACCGTAACTTTAAGGCGGTCTAATGAGTTGTCCTTGTAGCTCACAATTACCTTATTTGAGTTGCTATCAAAGGTTGATTGCAAATATGTAACATTCGTGCCCACAGAATTTGGACCTGCTGACCCAGTAGCAGTGCAAAGAGTTACTGTGCCGTCAGACTGTAACGCCACAACTTCACCGTTACTAATCGCACCAGAAGCCACGAAATCCGCTGTTCCACCGCCACCAACGCCCGCTGCGCTGAGAGACGCAACTGTAGTCGCATCCACAGACGCAATGTTGTTCAAGCCTCGACTATCGCTGATAACCTCTGTGCCTGCAATTTTGATAGCCATCTTCGGATACTCCTATTAGCTAATTGTTGCGTTGGAATTGACGTTGCCTACAACATCCAAGTTGCCCGTTGCATCTAGCTTCATCTTATTGGTGCCGCCTGTAGCGAAGTAGAGAGAACCGCCAGACTCTGTGATAGTCCAGTTGCCAAAGTCCACAGAGCCGCTAAGGTGAAGGTCGTTAAAGGCGTTGCTTGCCGAACCAAGGGAAATAGCACCGTCCGTCTGCGGAGACATCACCGTACTCGTCACGTTCAAGATGTCAGTGCCGTTCGACTGTACCGTGAACGTACCGCTCGTCGCGTTGAAATCACCGCTCACGGCTATTGTGCCTGTGACCTCGGCTCCTGTGGCAAGGGTCTTTATCTTTCTACTGTTGTCATGGTACAACTCGACTGCACCATCTACAAAAAACTTTGCCGCCGTTTCCGAAGATGCTGAATTTGTAATACGAACAATTGTATCACTCTGAATAAATAAATCACCCTGATTATTATCAATTCTGGAGTGAGTACCATCGTGATATAGCTGCAAATCCTGACTTGCGCCAAGCTGGATTTTCTCGTTGTCACCAAGATTTAGACCGTCAGCGGTGACTGTCTCGGCTATCGTGCCGTCTGAGATAAAATCCCCTAAGTCTCTTGCTTTGGTCATTAAAACTCTCCTAATTAGCCCTCAGACTCAGGCTCCGGAATGACAGGAGCGGACCATGTGTCTGCATCCGCATCATACACCCATCCTGTCTTTACGTCATCAGGACATGCTACAAATCCAGAGTGAAGGCTTGGATGAAACCTGTCTTTAAAAGAAGTAACTACATCAACCGCAACATTATTTACAACTCTACAATACATCTTAATACTCCACTATTACGAGGCCCTGTGCGCCTGTAGCCATTTGCTCGGCAGTCATATAGCACCCACCGCCGCCGCCGGGAAACCCCCCTGCTCCGCCGCCAGCTTGACCAGAAGGCCCACTACCGCCGCCGCCATTAAAGCCGGGATTTCCATGCCAGCCCCCGGGTCCTGTACCTATCATATCAATAGAAGTCACAGGTTGCGAGAAGATAGAAGTAAAGCAAGACATATCATTGCTTGTCGAAGCCGAACCACCGCCAGTGTTGAAACCGTTACGACCCAAACCTCCATAGGCTTGACCCCAATTAGAGCTGTTGGGCGTTGAGCTTCGACCAAGACCGCCGCCAGCGCCGCCGCGGGTTACGGCTTGGTCCATATAACCTTGGTTAGTGCCTACGCCGTCGTTTCCGTCTCCAAGTAAAGACGCTGCTCCGCCGCCACCAGTGTACCCGCTTCCATTCGTACCCGCACGATGAGCCGTACTCCCGTATCCGCCAGTTGCATTAATATCTCCACCCACACCAGTGCCGCCATCATGTTGCCCGTTGGAGTTATTGTTTGCACCCATGCCGCCAGTTGCTGAAACATCCGAACCAAACGAGCTAGTTCCACCCGTTATAGCCCGTAACCCGCCTTGGCCTACAGTGACCGCGTAAGTAGCGCCTGAAGTAACGGCAATTGTTTTTATAGCGAAACCACCGCCGCCACCGCCGGTGAGGGACTGAGAAGAACCGCCTCCACCACCGCCCCAAAGGCGAACTCTAATAGACGTTATTCCAGATGGAACAACAAAGTTTCCAGAGACACCAAAAGTCATTATGCTACCAGTGCCAAAAGTCCCCGAAAAAATATTCATTCCGGTAACAGGGGCGGTGCTACCGCCCGCACCGCCTGATACAACTGTTCTAGTCATTTTTATTCTCCCTCATAACCCATTACTTGAACCACACAGTCCCCGGTACCAGCGTTGTAAACTACAACTCTATCTCCATTACTAATAACTAAACCCGTGTTTTCGTAATGATTGAAAGTGGTGTTTTCTTCCAAAACTCCATCGTTACCGATGTTAGTAATATTGCTTTTAACCGCTGTGACTACTCCGCTGTTGCTGGTTACTGTCGTATCGTCCACAACTTCGATATAATCGTTAGGTGAAAAATAGGCCGTGGACCTTGTCCAAGTTTTGAGGTCCGTAGAATAGTAAGTATGCGAAGCTGTGTTGTCATTGTATCGGAAAAAAACAAGCGCCCAAAGAGGCTTTTCTAAAGTTCCAATAAACGTACATCTAGAGGTGTTGTCTTGATTTGTACCAAAATCAAACGGAGAGGCTACCGTCAAAGATATTGGCACATGCAACACTCCTAGAGAGGGCTGATCCACACCGCGGCTTAGAGTTGTAATGCTGCCGTTGGACTTACCCGCACGAACTGTGTTTCGGTCAAATGTCGCCAAGTAATAGGTAGTATCAGAATTTCTAAAGTAACACCAGTAATGAAGTCCATCTGTAGGATTGTATTCAAAGAATACGGTGTGACCACCTCGACGGCTGACGTTGTTGTAGTAATTAAACCCTTTTGCCTGACCAAGGTCTATCATAGAGTTAGCCATACCATTACCTGAAGATGTAAGCTCAAAATCAGACCCGAAAAAATTAATTACGGCGTTGACGGAATCGTTACAGGAGTCCGCTACAGCGGCTTGATTTTGCAAATATAGGCGGCGATACTGATACCCAGACGTTGGTGCGTCTGCGGAACTACCTATTTGATTATAATACCAACTATCGCTAGAACGTGAAGCATTCCCCCAACTACTGTCGCTGCCCCTTATAGCCTTGCCCGTCATATAAGAGTTGGTGTTCAGACCTATAACAATCAGTGGATCAACCGACCACGGGTCAAAGACAACACCGGAGTCATAATAGCCAACTCCAGAGGCCGCGTTGTGACTTTCTTGATCGCTCCCATTAACAACGCGGTTATAATAACTCGATGCAGGAACTTCCGCAGGGACGACATTTGTCATGTACGCAGTATTCATGGTGGAAGTGTTGCCCACATGAGACATACGGGTGGAATCGGCGTGGACATTTAACCAAGTTTCATAAGGCCATTGGTGCAGGCAAGTAGCCTGAAGTTGAGCCTGCGTTGTAAAGGTATAAGTTGTCGTGTTGCTTGCAAGGTAAGTCTCAAACTGAGAAGTAATATTCGTAGTGGCTGTGCGTCCAGTTGAGGACACAAACATATTGCGACCGAGATACTGTGAAGCAGCGGTAGCTGACAAAAGCGTGTTGTTAGTAGGGTATTTCAAATACCGCTCGTCATACGCTTCGGACACTAAAGTCGTAGATTGCGTCAAAGCATCCGAAGAATCATCTATACGAACAAGAAAATCCGTCCCAGCGGTGGACTGAGCTTTGATAGTAATAGACGCCTCATTACCGCTACTGTTTGTGTACACCGCGGTAGTTTCTTTAGAAGCAATTTTCGCTTTTCCTAAACGACCTTTAGCCATTTTCTTATCCTCTCATAAAGTAGACGAAACCGTTTGATGTTCCGCCTGAAGCGACATCGGCCCATTCCGCGGCGTTTGCGCCTGCGTTTACGCTTAAAACCTGACCCGCCGTTCCTAAAGACGCGGGGATATTTGTTGCAATGTCACGACCATCGACTGTTCCTGTGACGGTGATGTTGCCTGTGACTGATACGCCTGTGGCTGTTGTGGTTATTTTTTCGCTATTGTTGTGATAAAGACCTACTGCCCCGTTTTTCAAAAAATAGGCCATAGTTTCATTGTCACTGTACGACAGTATTTGAACTAATCCATCGCCTCTTAACCGCAAGTTACCTGTGGCAGCATCATCAACGTAGCTATGAGTACCATCGTGATAAATCTGTAGGTCAGACCCAGCACCGAAGATGGCTTTGTTGTTGTCACCGAAAGTTACATTACCAGTAACTGCACCGCCAGCTTTAGGAAGAGCGGCGTTTGCTGTAGTTGTGGTAGAAGTAAGTACAGCATCTCTTGCAGCAATATCTACGCCATCAACAGTACCACTTACGACAAGGTTAGGAACGGTTAAGTTACCCGTCATAGTGTCGCCAGCTACATCAACAAACAAAGCGTCAGCTTGCGCTTGGGTGTAGGTGTTGCTTACAGATACAGTGCCGTAAGCTACTACATCAACGGTATCTCCCACGTTCGCGCCAGAGGCCAATACAATAGACGTGCCATTCGTGGCCGTAAAATCTGCCGTAGAGAGTTTTGCTCCGTTAAGAAAAACCTCAACAAGCCCCGCCGTATAAGATACTGTAAACGCCGTTTGCCCCGCCGTGGCTGTAAAAGTAGTTGGTACATAGGTAATAGGCTGAATGTCAGAGGCGATTGCCGAGATGAAAACAATAGCATCCCCTGACAAATCAATAGCCGAGCCGCCGCCGCTACTTTCTGAAGGAGTTCGAGACAGCGTTGTGCCGGAAGCGGTGTATGTTCCGCTCCCGATTTCCCAGTTCGAAGTGCCGTCCTCTATGACGTATCGAACAGAATCTCCGTTTGAAACCCCCGCTGCGGCAAAGGTCTGGTAGCCGTCTACGACTGAACCCAGTGTAATTGTGCCTGTCCCCGTAGTCGAGGTCGTCATCTTAGCACGATTTACCAATACTACCATAGCGGCGCTCCGAACTTAGTGTTTATGCAATACGGATGATAGCGTTTGAAGCATCTGCCGTTGGGAAAACAATCTGAAAGTCACCAGAAGTGGATGACTTGTCTGAACCAAAGTCCAGAACGATTACAGATGGATCACCCGCTGCCGTGTCGTTGTAAATCAAAGCACCACGCGCCGTGATTGTCGCTGACGTAAACGTAATGTCCGCAAAGTCTGTCAACGCTGTTGTGCCAGATGTTGTCGGAGTTACGTTTGTCAACGTACCACCACCCGCGGTGTATGTACCTGAGTTTGAAACCTCGTTGGACGCAGTGTACGCTGTAGTAGCTGCGTTGAAAGAGGCGTTGTTGTCATACAAGGCCAACTTAAAGGTGTTAGCCCCGTTAGTGAAGTTGTGTGTAGCAGTCATCAATTCTTTCTTGAATGATGTACACATGTAGTTGCCGCTAAATGCCATGTTAGAGTCTCCTTATAAGCTCGGCCATATCAGGATGACCTGCGTCTTTGAGAGCATTATACACAGAAGTACGGTCACTGTGAATAGCTTGCCTCATATAGTAGGCCACCAGTTTCTCCAGATGCTTAGAGAAGGCACGAGCCTGATCCCTGATCGCTGGATGCGCTGAGTCTGACACTGCGATAATTTTCTCTACGCACTGTTCAGACAATTCATCGGGCGTAAGCCCGCGGTTATCTGTTGTATTAACTTGCACCAAAGATTCAGACTGAGGTACATTTAAGTCTAGTTTAAACATTATTGTTTAGCCCTTATAACTTTTCCTGTACGATATTCGTCAGTGGTTTCTTTCGCCTCTCCCAGCATCTTAATTCCCATAATAGCTTCTTGGAACCTCTGAGCGTACATAGCCATAACATCTTGTTCACCCTTCATGTAAATATACGCCTCAATAAGAGCGCCGTACAAAAGAGCCATTTCAGCGTTTTCACTAAGCCAAGTAGTATTATCCTCTCCATCCAAAGTAATGCTACGAGGACGGTAGAAATAATGAAGCTCTGCGGTGTAGGACAGGTTCGGTGTCGGAGCCATCAAGAAATTAGTAACGTCAAATTGGCAATAGTACTGAGGCTTTCCAGTTGTGGTAGGATCAGGATTGTACGTCTGAACAAAGCTGGGGTCTTTGAACTCAACAAAAAACTTATCCCCATCCGCCCCCGTCATGCTCAAAGAAAACGGAGCAAGAAAATCATTAGGGACTTTAATGTACTGACCCGACTCGCTTGTTAAAGCCGTTGCGTTTTTACGAAACAGACTAAGCTGAACATTTTTTAGAATGCGCTCTTCAGATAACCGGATAAACAAAGGAATGTTGTTAACGAAACCCGTCTCTTCGTACTCTGTATAGTCCTTAATGGCCTGCTTTAGCTGTGCATATGTAAAACTCATAGCGTGTTCACCTTATAACCCATGCCACTATGGACGCTACAATAAGTATATAATGTCGGGGCACCAATAGCGACCGTAATCTGAGTGTAGGCTCCTGATGAACCCGGCGTCCCATTGTAAGTAACACCCGTTGTATACTCTGAGCCGCCGCCATGTGTGCCATCTGAAGTTGTTGAGAATCGCAACGGATGCCCTGAATTTGAGCCGTTGGACTGATCGTAGCGATATGTATAACCCTCAGTAACATCTTTACCTCCGGAGCCCGGGAGTGAACCATCTTGGTAGTAGACATTTCCAGAGCCGGGGTTTGATACCGTCATTGTATAAGTAGTTAGAGCATTAACCGAAACGGCCTCGACAGAAGTGGAAGCCCCTAAACCCGTCAAAGTAACAGTTTCATTGCCCGCTCCGGATTCATTAACCGTCACAGACCCCACTCCACTAACAAGCGCCGAAGTAAGGGCAATTTCTGAGGGCATCTCAGCGGTTCCCGACGTACTCCAGTTTCCATTACCTAAGTAAACAATGCCGTTAGTCGTAACCACCAAAAAAGCACTCGTAGGGTTGCCGGTATCCGGCCGCGCGTCTTTTAAAGCTTGCGGGTCTATAACTTTGGGAAAAGGACCTAGTTGAGGCTGCTTAGACTCAAACTCATCCTTACCAACAAGCGCCCCGGTCCACTCTTTACGCATGTCCTTGTACCGATACCGAAAACCGGATCGGTCAGAGATAGCAAAAGAATTTTTTCCCGATGCAAACTTACTCATTAGTTAGTCCTAAAGTACTGATACTGCGGAACAACGTTAAAAGAGGACCTATCCCGGTCCTCAGTCATGGCTCTTTCGAACTCTTCTTCATAAACAGCTTTCAAAAGTTGAACGCGGTTTGGAGCTCTTTTCATGGAAATATAATACGCCAACCCTGCGGCTAAACACGGATAAAAACGAAAGGGCATATCAAGCGTGTTTGTTTGACCATCCGCATCATTCATACGAGTTAACGCATCATAGATAACTACATCCGTGTTGTTTTCAGGTCGCGGCCATATCTGCAAAACAGGCGTAGTTTGACGATCTAAGAAAAACTGAGACGGTCGGCCCTGACTTGTTTTGTTTGGAATGGATAAAAACGTGTCTCGACTAACCCGATCCAAAGCGTAATCGGTGTTACCTCGACGGACCACAACCGATAAAACGTCTATAACATCGGCACTTATCGAAATATCGCCATCCCCCTGAGTCGAGGTAAAGCTTCTTTGCTTTATAGTCCACTGATTTAGACCGCGGTTTGCCCACTCCGCAAGCATAAGATTTAAAGACCGTTTTGCCGTTCTTAAATCATACCCGGTCCTGACCTCTAAACCACAACGTTCAAAAGCTTCTTCAATATACTCAGCAACGTCTAGTTCAAAGTCCGATGTTCCAGATAACGTCATTTTAGCCTACTTTTTAGATTTACGAACGGCTCCACCGCTACGAAGTTTCTTAACCATGCCGCCGCCACGCAGCTTCTTAACCATGCCACCACCGCGCATCTTCTTTGCCATGCCGCCGCCACGCATCTTTTTAGGTTTCATCGCCATTTTTTAGTCTCCTGTACAGTTTTTCACGGTTAAAGTATATTTCTGTAGAGTTGTATTCACCGTCATAGCTATCATAGTATCCCTTTTTGTCCAACCTGTTTGCCGCTTCCTGTAATTTTGAAAGCCTCTGAACAAAAATCATACTGTACTCATCGTCAATCTCGTATTTAAACGTAACATCTTCTACAAAATCACTAGGCTCATCTTCCGGGTTAAATCCCATTACCCAAATGTCCTTGTCGATAAACATACCTTCGGAAATTCTAAGATTTAAATCGTCCAAATATTCGTGAAAGTCTTCGGGATTCTTTGTGTTTTTTAAATCAACAATAATTACCAGATCAAACGCATCATCATACCTAGAAATGCAGGAATACAACGTCTGATAAGACGCTTCCTTCTTAAAGATAATTGAAACCTTGTCCTCCAACCACGCCGTCTTTGCAAATGGACATGGAGGAAGTCCATTAAAAAACTTACTAGGTTTTTCTAAAGCAACCTTAGACCAACCCATGATCTCAGTAACCAGAGCTTTTTCGGTAGGATCACTGTAAAAGGCTAGATTCATCCTTGAGTCACCGAACCTTTCGTAATCTTACGACGATTTGCCATAACTTTCCCGCAACCTCTTGCTACAGCCGTGCCAGACTGAGACCTACCGTTGTAAGGACGTTTAGCTTTAGTGACTTCTCCGCCGCAAGCTAAACGCTTTACTTTGGCTGCTTTCGTATTCGAAACAACTTGCTTTCCTTTAGCGCCTTCACGCTTTTTCTTGCGAGCCGTAGAAGCTCGCTCAGACTTAGTAAGACTATTTGCCTTAGATCTAGGAAGGCATCTGTCAGGGTTCTTTTTATTCTTAGAAGTCCCGCACTTGCCTGCGATATTACCTTGGCTGTCAATTCTGACCCAATCTTCATCGACCCAATCCTTTAATTTGCCCATTACGAACCCTTTCTTTTTCCGCCCTTAGACTTTTTGGCGTAATTAGGGTCCTTACAATATTTAGAAGCCGCCATATTTGCATAGGCCGACGGGTAAGTGTCAAAAGTTCGTTGCGCCCAAGCCTTGCCTTCGGGGCAAATTTTGCTGCCCTTGCTTTTAGGAGAAGCCTTCTTAGATTTTCTTGAATATGCCAAATTACCAAGCCTTACATGACCAATACCGCGCCGTGAACTTGTCTTTTGCAGTGTCACACGAGTGACGAGCTCTAAAGTTCTTACGACGCCCGGGCTGGTCCTTTTTTATAGACATATTTTGGTCGCCGAAACGGACAAGCTTTATTTCAGAGCCTTTTTTAGCCAAAACGGCACTCTTTTTAGACGCGTTTGGAGTCCTTTTAGGCTTGTTAAAACCCGGAAAGGTCTCCCCACGGTATTTTATTCGGCCCGAAGGTGTTCTAGTTACGTCTTTTGTCGTAGCCATAACAACCCTCTTAGCTGTAAAAAACCGTTGCAGACGTACAAGCTGTAAACACAGAGATATAGATGTCTCCTACTCGTATCCCCTCATCTGGGATGTTTACAGAGTGCGTGTCGGAAGCGTTTAAATCCATGTCCAAAACAACTGCGCCACCGTCGCCGTTAGTAACGGTAAGACGGGGGGAACCCGTAGTGGTCTTTATTTGAATCTGCCGAATACGCGCGGAACCAACCGCCGCAGAACCCGTCGCAGCCAAACGTTTTGTTCGAATGTCTGAACCAGCCATTTGTTAGCCCTTCTTTTTCTTCGCAGGTTTTGCTTTCCAAGCCTCATTTACATGAGGCGTAGAAGGGTCGTCTGCTTTAAGTGTACCATTTTTGTTTCGAGCGCGAACTTTTGTTGACTCTATAGGAGAGCCGTCAGGGTTAAGTCCACGCCGTGCGAGTTCTTCGGCAGAGGGCGCTTTAAACCTACTCATAACCCAACTCCTTATGCGGCGGCTATAGTAGCGCCCGTATCAGACCGTTTCCAATTTGTACCGTCAGAGAACGCCAGAATTGCCGCGCCTGCGGCACCGTTTGAAACGTACACGAGCGTACCTGCGCCCGCAGAAGATGCGGATGGAGCAGATGCAACGGTGTATGTTGGAACTTTGATGTCGCCAATAAAACCAGCGGTTGAGGTCACTGGACCTGAAAATGTAGTCGAAGCCATTTTAGTACCCTTTGCATAAGGATTCGCTTTGTAGTCTATGCAACGTCAGGAGGGCGATAACCTGTCTACAAAGCTGATGTTTGCCCTAATAAAACTATACGATAACTTTTACAAAAAAGAAAGGGGCCTCTTTCAAGACCCCTTCCAATAAGATTAGAAGCAAGCTTCTTAACTTATGCTGCGCCGGGAGTGCCGAACACTGAACGCCAATCGGATACACCGAAGGAATAACGCTCGCGGGCTTTAAACCGCATGTTACCTGTATCGAAATCGCCTTCCATAGCGGTTTTGATAGGTGAACGGTTAAAGTATTTAAAACCATTCGGAGCGTCAGTTTTAATGAAGTAAGCGTCGCTATCGTTCAGGAAGTGGTTAACCACTGCACCGTCCGGCAACATGCCCATAGACTTCATTGCGTTGTTGTCGTTATCAGCTGTTCCGCTACGCAGATTTGAGTTGATAACACGCTCGGCAATAAACTGAAGTTCTTTTGGAATGATAAGTTTCATACCACGAACCGCAATTTTAAGGCCACGCTCATCTGTCAAACCAGCAATGTCGATCAGCATTTGCTCAAGAGAAGTCTCGTTGAGGTCGGCTGCGACTGCCAGCAAGTTTGTCTGGTTACCAGACAAAGATGGGTGAGCGTTTGAACACAAAGCCGCACCGTCGCCGATGGCGTTGCCACCTGTCGCCGAAAACGCGTTGTTCAAGATAGAAGCTGATTTGATCTGCTTCGTCTGCGCCATAGAGCGAGCCAGAGCTTTGGTGTAACGAGACGCCAAACGATCATACAGGTTATCTTCAATGGCTTCTTCAGTGATGGAGAAGGCCAATGCGATGGTTTCATGTGTGTAACGCGCTGTGTAGGTCTCTTGAGCGTCGTCAAATGTGATGGAAGTACCTTCACCTTTAACTGGGGCTGTTGAGAAACCTCCGAGCATAACTTCCTCTTCGAATGCTCGGTCTGAGCTTTCTTCATCGAAGATGTCGGCATGTTCGTTTTCATAACGGTCATATTCCAAGCCAAACAATGCGTTAAGGCCGGGTTCTAGTTCTTTCGCCAGTTGTGCGCGAGAAATAGCCATTTGTTAAATCCCTTCCTTATACGCCCGTTGAAGTCGCGGTAGTCTGCGAATCAAAACGGCTAGTGTTTGAATTGTAGTGAGCGTTGATTCGAACAATCATTGGAATCCCTGCCGAAGCAAAGTCACTGTTAGCTTCATCGTCCATTACGCCTACAATGCGAAGTGGAAGAGTCGCGGTGATACCAATTGTTGAAACACCCAACGCAGAGTCGGAACTACCTGTGTCAGTTGAGCCAGTTCGTGCAGATGTGCCCAAAGATGCGTTAGCAAATACCGCAGCTTGCGCCGTGGCCCGGTCAGTCAAAGAAGCGTCGGACGCAACTTTAAACAACTGGTTTGGATTGTCTGCAACAAAAGCTTTTACAGGGTAGTTTGTATCGACGCTAACCGCACCGGAACCGGGCCAGTAATTTAGAAACACAGGTTTCTTTTGCGTTGCGTCTTGATATTCTACGCCCATCAGAACACCCAATGCAGGAGTAGTGCCACCGTTGGTAGCGCCTGCGTGGTCAACAACGCCTGCGGCCGTAGGGACACAGAGCGAATATTGAAAAATTGGGTTAGTGTTGTTAGACGCAATTTCGTACTGAGTTACACCAGTAGAGTTTGCGCCCGAGCCAACAAGACCGATAGGACGAAGACCGTAGGCAGTGTTTTGGTTTGCCATAAGATTTTTCTCCTAAATAGGAGGCCCTTATTTTCGAGGACCGCCAAAGGTTACACGAGACTGACGATCCGGTTTATGAATCGTCATGGTTGAATGTGCGTTCTCGCGCATCATGTCAGAATCAACAGCTTCCATTTGGTCAGCATTACGCTGCTTAAAGTATTCGGTACGCTCTTGAATTGTTTCGACAGGAATGCGAGCCAGCATTAAGCCACCCACTCCAAACACACCCTCATATTTTCCTGATTCAACTACCGGGGACTCAAAGTCAGGGTATTCGTCTTGACGAACAAGTTCCCAACCTTCGCGCATTTTTGCGCTGATGTTTTTTCGATCATCATATCCGCGCGTTTCCGCACGAATCCAACGATGCTTAAAACCTTCCGGTGCAGGCGGTGCATCCAACATAGATGGGGGAGCCCACGGCTTACGCTGCGCCGTTTTTTCCCGAGTTTGGTTTGCGCGAGGAGTGCGCTTGATAGAACCGTTTACATTTGTATCTTCGCTCATCAGTCTTACTCCTTAACGTATTTCGCGTATGCTTCTAGCGGCACACCCAATTTCTTCGCAATTGCGACTTGGCTCGGGGTGAGTCGAACCTTTTTCCCACTACTGCGCCCAGAATTATTTCTAGAAACACCCGCAACCGTCTGGACGGCCCGTTTGCCGGGTGCTTGCGAGGAACCTCCAAACGTGTCGGAAATCCTTCGATCAAGCTCAGTATAGTAGTCATTGCTCGTCGGGTCAAATCCTTCGTCTTCGACAAGCTTTTTGTGAATCCCAAAAGCCGCAAAAGTCTTAGCGTCATCTTGCCCAAACCACTCGTTACGTTGAGCCCACTCTTCAGCTTTTGGGTCGGGCCGTTTAACCTGTGGAGCAGCTTGCTGCATGGGCTGTTGCATAGGCTGCTGAGCCTGCGGTTGTTGCTTCTGGCGCTCTTGAGCCTGCTTTGCTTGAGCCGCGCGTTCGCTTTGAGAAGTCAAAGCAATCATGCGTTTGTTAGCTTCAACCGCAGCTTGAGTATCACCCATTTCCATTGCTCGGGCAAACTCAGATTCAGCTTGCGACATCTCGTTTTGAACACGGTTGCTGTATTCCGCAACGTAGCTATTGTCCAAATTAGAAAAGCGTTGCTTTAAAGTTTCAGACTCCTGCTGAACCTGTTTAGCGTAATTAATAGCTTCGTTTTCACGACGCTCAGCCTCACGCATCTTTTTAGTCAACCGATCAATACGTTTTTGAGTTGCGTTATCCGCTTTTTCAAACTGATCCGAAGAGGCAACCTCTAAACCAGAATCCTCAATTTCAGGGGAATCTACTTCCACCTCAGTGTCTTCGTCGGACGCAAGGTCCAGTTCAATTTGGTCTTCAGCCATCTATTCTCTCCTAATAATGCAAAACGTCTGAGGGTTCCGATATTCGGGCCAATATTTCGTCGTCGTTCAAAATACTCACGTTACCGCCGTCAATGGCAAAGCGAGAACCCGCATAACGAGCAAACATGACCCAATCACCTTGTTCACACCACGGCCCGTTTGGGAACTTTTCAGTATCCTTGTAAGCAAGCTCGCCTACCTTCAAAACGTAACCAACTTGAGTGGAAACCTCTTGCTGACTTACCGCGGCTTGCGGCAAGTAAACACCGCCCTCGGTCTTTCCTTTCCCCCGATACGGAAGAATTAAAAGACGCCACCCTGTAGGCGTGGGCATTTTTTCTAAGAGAGAAGCACCAATGGAGTCTGGGTTTAAAACCCTTTCTTCGGGTGCGGCATATGCCTCGGAGAGGCTGGCGACCGCTTCTTGAGCGGCCTCTAAATTAACTTTAGTCAACAGATTGCTCCTGTTTATCTAGCAGGCCCTTGAGTTCCTGTTCCACATGATTCAGGGCTTCTAAGTTCCCTATGAGCTCACGATATTGCTCCATAGACTTGACATTGTTGTACTGCATTAAGTCAACAATGGCTTGCCTTCGTTCTCTTATCATGCGAAAGACGGCTTCCGCAATGAATATCTCATCCATTCCTATAAACTCCCACTTTATCTGATACAGACATTAGCGAGATTTAAGGGAAAGGCAAGAAGATTTAGTCCTCCATTAACTCAAAGTGAGGCGCATCGATAAATGGACGACGGCCCTGTGAACGACGTAAGTCTACATACTCGTTCATAGCCTCTTCAGCCGTACCTGCATAAGCACCAAAATCGTCAATATGCCAAGCCGCGCCCCAGCGAAGTTTGACGCCGCAATCCTTTGCAGCCGCCTTCATGGCGTCCGCGATCTCATCATAGAGATTCAACTCCCATCGGCCCCCGTCAATATATGCCATTAAATCAACGGCATAGCCGCCCAAATGCTTACTTTTCATAGTCTGTGAAGCACCCTTGGCGACCAACTCTTCCTGCTCCTTGCGAGTTCTAAGACCGCAAATCACACTAAAATCCTGTTCGGAACGCCCAATGGCGCTGCGGACAACTGTCTGTAACGAGGGATCAACGCCCTCTAGCCGCTCGTTGCTACGGTTTCCCAGTTTGTATGTCATTTCATTTCCTCTTGAACAAAGCCTGCGCACCGCGAACACCAAAACTGGCGCTTATTGCGATACCTAAACTATAAAAATACCAGTCGGGCGCTTTGGAAAGCTGCTCAAACCCACGATCTACCCATCCCTCTGCACCGGGTATGAAGGCCAGAACAAGCGGGATTGACAGAACAATTACAAACCACTCGTCTTTCCAGCTTGATTTCGCGCCTTCTGCCATGATGCGTTCCCAATCGGCAACGCTAGTCTCTTTCGACAAAAGTATTTGCGCTTTCGCCTTAGCCTCTGTGAGCTTTAGCTCCGCGGCGGCAGCGTTCTTGTCAGCTTTACCCTGCAACCACGAGCCTGCGAGGTTGGCTATCGGTCCTAGTGCGGCAGTGAATATACTCATTTTCTACCCATCCACGCTGTTGCGCCCATGAAAGCACCGACAATCCCTGCGCCTGAAATGTAGAACAAGTTAGAAATGTCGCTCAGTGCCGTAACACGATCCAGAGGTATAAAGAACATTGTGACCGTAAAGACACCCATACCGATTAAAGTCCACCGAGCCATGCGAAGCTGCGCCAAATGTTTGCGCAGCGCATCCTCAGTTTCTCTAATCTCTTTGGCCTTCGTCATCTCGGCATCCGATACAACGCCATCGCCATCCATATCGTAAGCATCGTACTTACTTTGATCTTCCAGCTTCTTTGCCGCCATCTTCTAAACTCCTTGCATACGCTATTGCGTGGTGCTTGTGGTGAGTGATTATAACAACTTTTTCGTATTTGTCATATACAACGTAATCCCCTCGTTTATTTCGGAATAACCTCAAAACAATACACCGTAGTTTGGCTCGTAGTTATCAAGACTTTTGCATCTTCAAGTGCTTCTTCGCACTCGCTCTGAGTGGGAAACTGATTGAGTTGATAGTGTTCAATATTGTTATTGATAACTTGAAACCAGATTAAAAACCACATCACCAACGCCCCTGATAACGGCCCCAGTAATAGAAGCCTGTGACAATCCCTAAAGCCGCAATGATGAATACAACTGAGCCAATAACAAAATTAATGACGTTGTCTATCATCTCCTGCTTCTTATAAGCCTCTTCTCGACGTATTCTACGCATTTCGCCCTCTATAGCAAGCACCTCTTCCCAAGCAGATGGCCCGTAAGTCCATGATATATGGTCTTTTATTTCCTTCCTCATGGCCTCCATCTTCTTTTTCTGAGCAAAGATTTCAATGGCGCTGGAGCTGTTATCCGCCATCATCTTGTAAAAAGGAGGGTTTTTTGTTTTGTCTTCAGCGTACTGAAAATCAGAAAAAGCGGCACCCCATTTCGCTAGGGTGCCGCTCATTTCTTGAATATCCTTGCCCGCACTTATACCCTGTTTCAGAATATTAAATGCGCTAGTAGCTAGACCGACCGCTGTTAAGGGATCAATCATTTACCTCTCCATCAAGCGATCTATTTTTTCCTCTATCCTGTCAAACTTATTCATAATCTGAGACAGGACCTCGGAACTATCTGACTTTGTTACATATTCTTTTGCTATGTCTTCCCGAGTCCGGTTTAAAAGAATCTGAACTCGGCGAAGCTCTTCGTGCTGAGTCTTAGCCCACCAAACAACAAAGCCTAACGCCGCGGTTAATCCGACATTCCAAAGTTCCGACATGTCCACCGATCAACACTCGGTGTAGCCGCCACCCTTTTTGGCCGCTCCCATTCCACGAGCAACGCCGCGACGACCCGACATTGACGGAACCTTAACATCCGCAGTATTCCCGTAAGGGATGCGGCCTTGGCCCTTAATATCCGCGTAAGGAACCGCTTTCGGAGCGGGACCCGGTGCTGAACCGTTTACCTTTACTTTAGCCATTGTTCTGTCCTTTCTGTGGAGGTTTCTGCATACCCGGACCCATTTTTTGTCCCTTCTGCTGTCTTTTCGGCATACCCGGACCCACTCTACCCATGCTTTTAGGAGGACCGTCCGCAGCCAAAGTTGCATTAACATAAGCCTCAAGTGTGTCAAAATCCGTTATCTTTGGAGCTTTATTACCCGCCATTGTTCTGTCCTCTCTGTTTTAACAACTCGCGTTGCATAGCACTCTCAATCCGCTTGTCCGTTTGAGCCTCTTGACTTGCCAGACGTTGCTGGAACTGCTCGGCCCGCATCTGCTGATTCTGAGCGTCAAGCTGCAACTTCGCTTGATCCAACTGAGAATCCGCCTGCTCGGACTGAGCCTTTATCTCCAACTCTTTCTCTTTCAACTGTAGCAAAGGATCGGGACCCTGACCAGAGACTTGTCCAGAAAGCTGCTTGACCTGTTGCATACCCTCCGCAACAAACTGTGCAACCATCATCTGATACTGCATCTCTTGCTGATCCGCGGGCAGCGGTCCAGCTTGCTGCATCTGAGACATAGCCTGCTCTTCCGCACCAATCTTAACGTGCTCCATAATGTGCTTCTGCATAGACAAAGCAACAGGAGGTAACTGACCAACCATCGGACTCGCGCCAAATACCAAGTGAGCCATGATGTGCGCTTGGTGATTCTGACCCGGAAAAGCTTCCAGCTTCATGTTGTCCAAAGCGTTGATGTTTTCCTGCGCAGGGTCCAAAGGAATCGAATCCTCGTCAGGAACCGACTTCATTAAACGATCCACATCCGTAACACCTAAAGCCTCATACATGTCACGGAAAACCTCGTGCATGTTGTGCATCTCAGGAGCCTGAGTAGCTAACTGCAACTTCGTCTGAGCCAACAAAATACGCTGAGACTGACTGAAAGCATTCGGATTCGAAACAGGAATAACGTCCACACGGTCATCAAAGTCCGTTGCCATAACCGACTGATCCGCACCCTCAATGCTATAAGGATACTCTTGAGGTAAAGTCTCGCTCATAACACGAGCCAAAATCTTGAACTCCTGACGCATCGCATAATGAAGCCGCTTGTGAACAGCACTCATAACACGAGAACCCTGCTCCAACATCGCTATAGTAGTTCCGACGGCCGCGCCCTGATTGCCGTCGCCAACCTTCATATCAGTAATCGTCGCAAACCGCTGACCAGCCTGAACAACAAAACCCAACAACTGAAACAACGTCTGATCCGGTCCCTTGAAAGGCAACGGCATCAAACTGTCACGAATAGCACCGCCCGGAGCGTCAACATCCCTAAACTCACCCGGCTGTAAAGGCTCATCGTCGTCCCTGATCCGCAGGCCGCGGGCCTTGAAACCCGCAGGAAGATTCGACAACGTACCAGCGTCAATCAATTGACGAAGTGAAGATGTAGCTGTGCGCGACAAACCACCAATAGTATGAATCAAGCCAAGACCGTAAAAACCAAACCCCGGCAAAAACTTGTAATGAACAAAATACTGTATCTTCTTACGTTGCTCATCATCCTCTAAATAATTGCGGCGGACAGACAACACCTGACCGTTGTCCTGAGAAATCGTAACAATGTAAGGCAACTTAATACCAGTAGGCTCGCCCTCTTCATCGCGGTCCTCGTAACCCTCTAAGTCCAAATCAACATGACACTCTAACAAAGTGCAGTCATAATCGATCTGAGAGCTCTCCATGCCGTTAATACGGTCCATTTCAGTCTCTACAGAGTCCAAATCTTGCTGAACCGGAGTCACAGGAATGTCTAAATAAAAGCCGCCGACCTGCATCTTACGCAAATCGTTCAAACCCATGCGGACAACCTGCGTGATATTAGGACAAGTGTCCAAGTCAGAAGTCTCATAAGGAACAACTAACTGCTCCGCAGGCACAAACTTACTAACAATCCGGCCCAGAGCCTCGTCAAAGTAAACCTTTTTAAACGTACTCCCCGCCAGCGGTAAATAAAACAGCATCTGATCCATGTCAGGAGTGTAATCCTCCATAACATTAGTCAGATAATAATTCATAAACTGACGAACACGCTGCGCTTGAGACGCCTTTTCACGGTTCTCTTCACCCATAATAGCCGTCCGGACGGGACCCGAAGAAGGCAATAACTCATTAAACGCTTGAGCCTGAAACTGAGTCGCAGCCTCCGCTAACAAAGGATGCGTAACGCCGCTTGCACCACGAAACGGCTGACTGCGCTCCGAATAACTGAATCCTAACAACTCTAAGCCATTGGAATAAGTATCTTCCCACTCCTGACGAGACGCCTTGTTACTGTCAAACTCGCTAGATAAATCACTGGAAATGCGAGAAAGCTCATAATCCGACAAGTACTCAGCCAAGTTGTCGCTAAAACCACCCTCCATGTCATCAAAAGACGCACTCGGGTCAAAATCAACGGTAACGTCGCCGTTGTCCTCCTCAATGATCTCAATCTCAAGACCATCAGAACCTACGTCAGAAGACATCAAATAAGGGTCAGCACCAGAATCCGGAACCTCTAACTCAACTTCTGCGCGTAAATCTTCCTCGTCTAACTGACTCGGAACGTTAGTCGTATCCATCAATCCGCCAATAGCCATAAGGCCCTCCGTCAATAATATGCCCGCACCTTAACAGATTCTTCTTCGTTTTGCCAATCATCTGTTGGTAACTGGACAAAATTACCCTGACGATACCTCATCAGAGCTTGGGTCATGCTGTCAACCAAATCGTCATGCTCGCCGTTCGGAAACGCCGCAACCTCCTCAATTAACTCATCAGCCCAAGGCTTGTCAGGAGCCCAAACCATGCCAGACTCAAGCATAGGACTAATAGCATGAACGCGGCTAACCTTGTCATTACCACGACTAGGCGTGAAATTTACAACAGGTATACCAACATTGCGAAGCTCGTGAGTCAAAGGTAAACCACTCGCCTTCGCCTCAATAATTACAGTGTCGGGGTCCCAAAACTTATACTCCTCAAACGCTATAGACTTTAATTCTGGAAAATCCCAGCGACCCTTCTTACTGTCCAACAATATTAAATTAGGACCCGAACCACCCTCGTTCGGATAAAATACACCCCACGTCGTAATAGCACTAAAGTCACTCGTCTCACGCTTGCTAAACGCAGTGTCATAACTCTGAATCACATACTCTAACTGAGGAACAACCTCACGGTCCCAACGACGCCACCACTCCCGAGGAATGATCGCGTTCTCCTCACCAGTAGGATTCTGCTGATACTGAGCATTCCACTTGCTCGGAGGTATAGATGCGCGGACCGCGGTTAAATCCTCTAAACTCCAGTACTCAGGCCAACAAGGAGTCTCATCCTCAAAAATAGCAGGTAACTCAACAACCTCCCACTGATCCGATAAAGGGTCCTTCGCCATCGCTCGCAATAACTGACCCGTCATGTCCTTCTCTGACCAACGAGTCTGTACCAAAACTATAGAACCACCCGGCTGTAAACGCTGCCGAGGACCACCAGTATACCAATCCCAAGCATCCTCAAAACCATGAGCACTCATCGCCGTCTGCTCAGAATGAGGGTCGTCAATGATAATTAAATCACCACCACGACCAGCCAAATTCGAACCAACACCAACAGCATAATACATACCACCAGCACTCGTGTCCCAACGACCACTCGCCTTACTGTCCGCAGCCAACTTAACGTCAGGGAAAACCTCCTTGTAACTGTCCATGTCCAAAAGGTTCTTAGTCTTCCGACCAAAGTTAACAGCCAACTCCGTCGTGTGAGTCGCCTGAATAATCTTCATACTCGGGTTCTTGCCCATCATCCAAGCAGGAAACAAAAACGAAGCAAACTCACTCTTCGTGTGCCGCGGAGCCATGTTGATAATCAAACGCTTTAGCTCGCCGCTCGCGACCCGCTCAAGCTTGTCCGCAATTATTTTATGATGCCTACCAGCAATAAACTCCGGCCACTGGGACCTAACAAAGTCCAAAAAGTTTTCCTGACAACCCTCGTTCTTGGCGATTTGGGCGAGCCTCAATTGAAGCTTCAGGGCCTTCTCTTGTTGGATCGGATTTAGGTTAACATTCATCGGGGGACCCTAGCTATTTATGGGATAATATACTGCTTTATAGGATAGTTATAGGCCAAACGAAATTTTATGTAAATATTTGAGAGAAACATGGCCCTAGCCCCCGACCCGGCGACCGTGGGGCCGCGTCGCGCGGATCGCGTTTTATCGTTTAAAATCATGGTTTTCTGACCCGATATCCGAGGGACCCGGGCGATTTTCTCCGGCCGATAGACCGCGGATCGCGGACCGATAACTATTTATCTCGCACGATTTTCTGTCAGCTGCGGGCAAGAATTACGGCCAGCTGGTCGATATTAACGGGCAAAAGTGAGCCGCAGCTGCACGAATTTTCTGCGCGCCGGGGCCAGCTGGCCGATGAAAACGACCATCGATGTCAGCCCAG
>Ga0228674_1000503_pt1 | contig 26922 bp, 26 predicted proteins | sample 1D_rmetaG_FD_189054 | JGI IMG/M metagenome (GOLD analysis project Ga0228674, IMG submission 189054) | Seawater microbial communities from Monterey Bay, California, United States - 1D_r | ecosystem: Environmental > Aquatic > Marine > Coastal | place: USA: California | collected 2016-09-26
ACCTTCAAGTACTATTCGGATCTTTTCTTCTGCTGAGTATTTTTTACGGGTATGCGGCGTATATCTCTCACCGTCTTTTCTACTTTTTGTTTTGTCATCATCGCTTCCTCTTGGAGTTAACGATGAACTAAAACTGTCTCTTACGCAATTAGCCTATTTGGTCCACATAGTGTTGACGGGGTACAAATCGAATATAAATAGATCAGGTGCAGACAACCAGCAGCGATAACCCCTGCAATCACATCATCCAGCATAATGCCAAAACCACCATGCAGTTCTCTATCAGCAATGCTGATTGGCCAAGGTTTTAATATGTCGAAAAGTCGAAATAAGACAAAGCCAATTAAAATCCATTGCCAACCTTGCGGTGCAGCAATCATCGTCACTAAATAACCCACAATTTCATCCCAAACGACGGCGGATGGGTCCTCTTTTCCAATCCAATCTGCTGATTGTTGGCATATGCTAATACCGACAAAAAATGCCAGTACCGTTAAGAGTATATATAGCGCTACCCCAAGTGGTTCGATTAATAAATAAACAGGAATTGCTGCAATTGTTCCGAATGTCCCTGGTGCTTTTGGTGCCAAACCGGAACCAAACCCTAAACCTAAAAAGCAGACAGGCCTTTTTAGGAGCTCTCGGAAATTAATCTTCGATTGAGAAATGCTCATAACCTTTTCCTGTTAGTTCAATTTGTTGTCCACCCCTGTAAAAGACCATTTTATTTGGATTACCTGTAATGGTGCCAATTTTTGTATAACTGTCTTTAATCTTCCTTAATTCGGCGTGTTTTTCTGGTGGTGCTGTAAAACACAATTCATAATCATCACCGGCGTATAAAGCCAACTGCTCGGCATGTTCTCTAGAGACAGTATCTGCTAAGGCAGATGAAACCGGAAGCGCTTCTAATTCAATATCGGCACCAACCTGACTCTTTTCTAATATATGGCTTAAATCAGCTACTAATCCATCAGATATATCAATGGCAGAATTTGCAATTCCTCGTAGATCTCTTCCAAGATCTACTTTAGGTGTTGGCTTATCCAATCGCTGTTGCAAAAAAGCTTCTTGTAGTTGCTTGTCTTGTTGGGCCAACAATTGGTTTTGTTTCAATTTTAACCCGGCTCCGGCATCCCCCACGGTACCTGATACATAAATATTATCACCGACATGGGCACCATCTCTCCGTAATGCTTGCTCAGATTTCACAAAGCCATTTACTTGAATAGTGATACTTAAAGGGCCTCTCGTCGTATCGCCCCCTATCAAGGCGATTTGATGTTGTTTCGCTAACGTCGCTAAGCCTTTTGCAAAACCCGCCAGCCATGGCTCTTTTACTTCAGGTAATGTTAAGGCTAATGTAAACCAAGCCGGTGTTGCACCAATTGCGGCTAAATCACTTAAGCTTACGGCCAGACTTTTATGGCCTAAATTTTCGGGATCAGCATTGGGTAAGAAATGAACGCCTTCTACTAAGGTATCAACTGAAATAGCGATTTGCTGATTGGTATCAGCTTGTACGATGGCACAATCATCACCAATTCCTAATAGCACATCACTTCGTGGTGTACTGATCTTTTCGAAATAATGCTTAATCAGAGAAAATTCGGATAAACCGGACATGTCGTGTTAGCGAGTGTTATTTATTCTTTTTTTGAGCTTTAGCAGCCTCATATTCGACCGTTCTGAGTTTAGAACCCATTTTATCTAATACACCGTTAACGTATTTATGGCCTTTCTCACCGCCAAAAGCTTTCGCCAATTCGACAGCTTCGTTCAGAACAACACGGTAAGGAATTTCTGGACGATGAATAAACTCATAAACAGCCAACCGTAAAACAGAGCTTTCTACAGGATCAACCGCTGCTAAAGAACGATCAACTGCGTAAGTCAATTCTGAATCCAACTGTTCCATTTCTTTTGAAACACCTTCAACCAAAGACATAAAATATTTTTGGTCCATTTTCTCCGAGTTTTCAGCCGAAACGAATTCTAAAGCATCTTTAGAAACAGCTGTTTGCTCATTGACTAAGGCATGATATAACGCTTGGACTGCCGCACGACGGGCATGCGAACGGGGTAAGGCTGCTGACATCGATTATGCACTCTCAATTTGTCTAAGCACATTCACCATTTCAATAGTGCCCATCGCTGCTTCAGCACCTTTATTTCCTGCTTTCGTGCCGGCTCGTTCAATAGCTTGTTCAATCGTGTCGACAGTCAAGACACCAAAAGAAACAGGAATATCAAGTTGTAATGTCAATTGACTGAGGCCTTTTGAACATTCGCCTGCAACAAAGTCAAAATGAGGTGTTCCACCACGTATAACAGCACCCAATGCAATAATTGCATCATATTTTCCGGTTTTACCCATACGCTGAACTGCGAGTGGAATTTCAACTGCGCCTGGTACACGTGCTAATTCAATATCACTTTCACTTGCACCATGACGAACAAGTGTGTCAATTGCACCAGATATAAGGTTCTCAACAATAAAATCATTAAAACGGCCAGCGACGATGCCAATACGCATATCTTTGGCTGAAAAATCACCGGAAAAGGTCGTGATCTTGCTCATGGTTTAACTATCCGCAGTATTAAAAAGTTCTATTGTACTGTTTTTCAGCATTTTCTGCCTGATAGACTCAGCGATGGCGTGAAGTGGTTCTAACTCACTTTGAGGTTTGGTTTATCCTGATCATGTTGCGCATCAATGATAAACCATTCATAAGGCTGTTTATCAATTCTCAACGCGGTCAATTTTTCTCCCCAGACAGCGCCACTGTCTAAAGAAAATACTTGGCCATATTGGCCCGTGCCTAAGGTTGACCAATGACCAAAAACAATACGTTCTGTCTTCGTTTTTCTATTCGGCATGTCGAACCAAGGGGTTTGCCCATCTGGACTTTCACTTGGCTTACCTTTGTATTTAAGTGCTAGCCGCTCATCCTCATGACAGTAACGTAAGCGTGTAAAGCAATTAGTGATATAACGTAAGCGTTCCCACCCTTTCAACATTTTTGACCAGCGTTGAGGATCGTTGCCATACATATGTTGGAAAAATGTTGGCCAATCATCACTTCGCAACACTTCTTCAACTTCCTGGGCACGCTTTTTTGCTTTGCTCAATGTCCATATCGGAGGTAAACCCGCATGCACCATTGTAAAACCTAGTTTCGCATCATGATGTAACAAGGGCTGACGGCGTAACCAATCTATCAATTCATCTCTATCTGGCGCATTCAACACTGAATCCATAGTATCTAAACGATGATGATGTTTAGTGACACCACATGCATTGGCCAATAAATGCAGGTCATGGTTCCCCAAGACTACTTTGACAGCGGTTGGCCCCAAATCTTTGGCAAAGCGTAATACTTCCGCTGATTTTGGCCCACGGTTCACTAAGTCACCAGCCAGCCAAATTTGATCTTTTTGTTGATCAAAATTTAGTAGCTCCAACATCGCTTGTAGCTCATCAAAACAGCCTTGAATATCGCCTATGGCATAAACCGCCATTTACTTCCTCCACAATAAAAACACGGCTCCTTCGTCCTTATAACGAGACAAAAACCACATTGTTTGATTATATTACCCTTGTCCGTATCATTGAAAATACATTTAGTGACGTACTTGGCACTAATGCACTATTACTGTGCATTATTTATGTAAACCGAGTGTTGGTTATCAAAAAGTTATAAGGTGGACTATGTTTAAAACGGCTAGGCAAAAACAGCGCTTTTTCCTACTTATCGCTTTCATTGTGGTGGGGTATGCAGCCAGTTACTATAATCCGGAGCAGGTAACTCACTCACTGCTCCCCGATTCTGTCCAAGCTGCTTTTGATCAACAGTTAAGTGATGTTCAGCTTGAAGTGAATGGCACCATTGTCAAATTACTGCCCGATGATGACCACGGTACGCGCCACCAAAAATTTATTGTTCGCTCTAATAGCGGGCCTACTATTTTAGTGGCACATAATATTGACCTTGCACCCCGTATCAAGTCCCTACAAAAAGGCCAGAAAATAACGCTATTTGGCGAATATGAATGGAATGCAAAAGGCGGTATTCTGCATTGGACTCATCACGACCCGAGAGGACGACACATTGGTGGCTGGATAGATTATCAAGGTAAAAGATACCAATAGCCATGACAGATTCACTGTCAGAAACTGAGATTGGTTTCCCCCCACTCGTAGGCGCTTCAACCCGTTTCCTTGTTTTAGGTTCAATGCCCGGAGTTAAATCACTAAACGAACAGCAGTATTATGCCCATTCTCGCAATGCTTTTTGGCCGATTATGGCGAGATTATTTGGTTTCGACCCTACTTTAAATTATGAAGAACGTTGCACATTACTCGTTCAATCTGGTGTCGCTGTATGGGATGTTTTGTACGCTTGCCGCCGGCCTGGCAGTTTAGATGCTAATATCGATAGTGCCTCGATGGAAACAAATGATTTCCGTTCTTTTTTTCAACAATATGCCTCTATCTCGACAGTGTTTTTTAACGGTGCTAAAGCTGAATCCGTCTTTCAACAAATATTGCCTTCTTTAGACGAAGCTCAGCGTTTGGCTATTTCGACGCAGCGATTACCTTCCACGAGTCCAGCTCATGCTTCACTTAGCTTTGAACAAAAGTTGGCCGCATGGCAAACCGCTTTCTCAGCCTAACTAAAAATTTATAAGTACTTTTGCCCAGTCTGCCATACTGTGCGAAAGCTAGTATTTGTACTAACTCCCTATAAGTAACGAATAATCTATAATTTATTCGTATATAGATAGCACCTCTTTCGCTTTTTGGAATCGCAGATAAACCATGCAGTTAAGACAACTCCTTTATGTCCAAGAGATCGCCCGTCACAATTTCAGCGTGTCCGCAGCTGCAAATGCAATTAATACCTCTCAACCTGGTGTCAGTAATCAAGTCCAGCTGCTTGAAGAAGAACTAGGACTCAAAATATTTGAGCGCCATGGCAAGCGTTTACTCAATCTCACTCCTTTTGGTCAATCTGTTTTAGCATTGGCAAACCGAGTTTTATTAGACGTGGATAATATACACAAACTCGCTGAAGACAGCCGCGATGATCAGTCTGGTACCCTTTCGATTGGCACCACCCATACCCAAGCACGCTATGCGTTAGCGCCTGCCATCAAAGAGTTTACTAAGCTTTATCCTAATATCCACCTGAAGATGGTCCAAGGTACGCCTTCTGAGATTACAAAAATGGCTGAAACAGGAGAGTTGGATATTGTTATCGCGACAGAAGCCATTGCCAAATCTAAACATTTGTCTGTCTTGCCCTGTTATAACTGGAACCGCTCTATTATTGTTCCCGCAAACCATCCCCTTTTATCAGAAAAAGACATTACGCTCGAACAAATTACTGAATACCCCATTGTGACTTACATGCAAAACATTACAGGGCGAGCAATGCAGGACAGGGCTTTTGCAGAGCATAATTTGACGCCTAACATTGTATTTACAGCAACAGATGCAGATGTAATTAAAACTTATGTCGAGATGGGGTTAGGCATTGGTATTATTGCGTCTATGGCTTTTAACCCTATAAAAGACTTACCGTTGCAAGCCATCGATGCTAGTCATCTCTTCCATCCAAGTACTACTTTGTTAGGTTATCGGGCTGATAGTTATTTACGCGCATACAGCTACGCATTCATTGAATGTTTTGCCCCCCACTTAACACGTAAAGTGATCGACAGCAGGCAGCCTCACTATAAAGCACCCCATAACGCACAGCGTTAAAATCAAATAATTACTCATCGGTTTTAGTCCGCAATAACATTATATTTTCGTCCTTGCGGTCCCAGTACTTTATCCTCATACCCTTAGCTATAAATACTTCATCCTTCGTGTTTTAGGCACATTAACTTTCAGCTAAAGCAATGTCATTAGTTGATTTATCCGCTTGTTCCTCTTTTCCTATCTGCCATTTCACTTGTCCCCTTTCTCATCATCAGCCTTTAGCTTTGTTTTTTTTATTGTTGCTTATCTATAATTATTATGATTATATGCATATAACTTTTTTATCTAAAAAGCTATATCAATGCCGCAGCCAGGAAATATTATTGCTAGGCAGCTCAGTTTGTAGGCCATGGTGAAAATACTAAGACCTCTCTTGTCTCTAACCTAGTTAGTCCTTAGTTTAAAAATTTGTCGATTAAATATCGACTTAAGTGGGTGTAGCAGCCATGGCCATCGCTACACCCACTTTTTTGAAAATTTATTCATTTTGTCCGGAACTTTAATAAAGCTAAACAAGACTAAACGGTACAATAAAAAAGTGCTAGAATAGCGCTTCCAAAAAATATTCAACTTGTCGTTTAGGAGTTCGGAAAATGAGATATTCTGGTTTAAAGGTAGTTCTACTTTTATCCTTTGGCCTCTTTACTGGTTATAGCTTTGCTGAAATTGATAAAGAAATCCCTGCATCAGAAAGACCTCAGCAAGTCGAACTACTTGCACCTGGTTATGGACAACTCGATTACACGCCACCTGCGCCAGGCAGTTACAAACTTCCTGCTTTTGACGATGCCAAAGACGCTAAGGTCTTAAATGCTGATGGTGAATACGTCAGCTATCATGACTTATTCAAAGGAAAATATACTTTCCTAAGTTTTATTTATCTAAGCTGTCCTGATGTCAATGGTTGCCCGCTTTCTCATTTGGTGTTTAACCGCATCCAACATGATGGCGCTAAAATTCCTGTAGTCGCCGATAATATTCAATTAATCAGCATGAGTTTCGACCCTGAAAATGATACACCGGAAGTGCTAAGAGCAATTATCGGTGAAGATCATAGTATGCATGATATGGCCGGACATGAAGGTCACGATATGTCAGCCATGAAAAAGGATCAGATTCCTTTAACTTATCTTACAGCTGATTCTGTCGAAAACTTGATGCCTATCCTTAAAGATTATGATCAAACTATCCAAAATCAAATCAATGACGATGGCACACAGTCAGAAAACTTTTCGCATATTTTACGGGTTTATCTGATCGATCCAGAATTCAAAATCCGCAATATCTACAGTGTCTCATTCTTACACCCTGACATCCTCTTAAATGATGTCAAAACATTGATGATAGAAGATGGTTTATTAGAAGCCGAAGCCGGTGTTGTTTTAGCTAACCGTACACCAGATGAAACGGGTATACGTACTGGTGCTAGTGATAGTAAAGATGGTTATGACTCAGCCGAATATGAAACCAACTCACGTGCCATCGCAGCACGTAAAGGTGAAAAATCAGACCTGATTCGTGTCATTGATACACCTCCTTTAGGTTTACCTAAAATACCAGTCCCTGCCGATAACCCAGTGACTGTTGAAAAAATTGAATTAGGTAAAAAACTGTTTTTTGACCGCCGCTTATCTCTCAATGACACGTTTTCTTGTGCTATGTGTCATATTGCTGAACAAGGTTATACCAGTAATGAATTAGAAAGGGCTGTTGGGATAGAAGGTCGCGTTAATCGACGTAATGCACCGACTTTATACAACACTGCTTACCTTTCTAAGTTATTTTTAGATGGTCGCGAAACATCACTTGAGAACCAAGTCTGGGAGCCGCTTGTTGGCCATAAAAAAATGGGGATGACCTCAATTGGACAAGTCATTGAAAAAGTTAGAGACTTACCTGACTACGATGGCCTATTTGAAAGTGCTTTTGATGGCCAAGACGCCGATATCATGACAATTGCACAAGCTATTGCCAGTTACGAGCGTGTGTTAGTTTCAGGTAATTCTGCTTTCGACCGCTGGTATTTTGCTAAAGAAGAAGATGCCATTTCCGACCAAGCGAAACGTGGGTTCGAATTATTCTCTGGTAAAGCTAACTGTATTGCTTGTCACTCTGTTGGTGAGAAAACGGCTTTATTTACTGATAATAAGTTACATAATACCGGCCTAGGCTTTCAAATCGCGATGGGTAAAGATCCAGAAACAGAACGTATGTTGATTGCACCTGGTGTTTATCTTGACGTTAAAACTAAGTTCAGAAAGCAATACACGACTAAGCAAGGTGATATCGGTTATTACGAAGTGACACAAGATCCTGATGATCGTTGGAAATACCGTACATCATCATTACGTAATATTGCCCTGACTGCGCCTTATATGCATAACGGGTCGATGCTTGATTTAGAAAGTGTTATCGCCTATTACAACCAAGGTGGTTTCCCTAAAAATGAAAGTAATTTCCCTAATGAAACACAGTCGCCAATCATTAAGCCACTTGGTTTAACCGATCAAGAGTCTGACGATTTAATTGCATTCTTAAAGACCTTGACAGGTGATAATGTCGAAGAAATTATTTCTGATGCGTTTGCTACACCTGTTGGTGATACTAATTACGATCATTAATCGTAATGACTATAATCAGATAATGTTATATCAGGGTACTAACCATGTTATTTAAACAACTTTTCCATGAAGAAAGCTGTACATACACCTATCTGATTGCTTGTACGAAGACCAACAACGCGGCGTTGATTGATCCGGTTAATACAGAAATTGACGATTATATTACTTTGTTAGAAGCACATAATCTGACATTGAAATATGCCTTGGATACTCATGTCCATGCGGATCATATCACCGCCAGCGGTTTGCTTAAAAAAGCGCTAGACTGTCAAACGGGTGTGAGTGCTTTATGTGGTGCTAATAACCCCGATATCCATATCGAAGAAGGCGATGTTTTCTCGATCTCAGAATTTGAATCAATAACAACCATCAGTACTCCTGGACACACTGCTGGTAGCGTTTGTTTCTTGTGGCGTGATCGTCTATTTACTGGTGATACACTGCTTATCGGTGGATGTGGCCGAACTGATTTTCAGGGTGGCGATGCTAGCCAATTATACGACGGTATCACGCAGCGTTTATTTACCTTACCGGATGAAACTTTGGTCTACCCAGGCCATGACTACAAAGGTCATTTTGTTAGTAATATCGCTCAAGAACGCCTTGGTAACCCTAGATTAGCTAATAAAACAAAAGCTGAATTTATTGAGATTATGGATAATCTTAACCTGCCTTATCCTAAGCTGATTGATATTGCAGTGCCTGCAAATCGCGATTGTGGCGTTATCATTCAGTCTGCTTAATACATTCCCGTCTTAATCCAGTGGGTGTCAAAAATGCCCCGTCTACTGCTTTTAAAATACTAAAAACAGTGCGACACTAAATTCTTTTTATCAATCACACTCGAGAGTCAGCATGCAAGAAAAAGCATCTCAAAATGGGATAAGCCAGTTTTTACCCATTGCTGATTGGTTAACACGTTACAACAAAGATAAGTTTAATAGTGATGTTTTTGCTGGCATCATCACCGCTATTTTATTTGTTCCCCAAGGCATTGCTTATGCCATGTTGGCTGGTTTGCCAGCACAAGTAGGGCTTTACGCAAGCATACTCCCCCCTTTTATTTATGCCCTTTTAGGTACAAGCCGTACCTTATCCGTTGGCCCTGTTTCTATTGCTGCCATCATGATTGCCAGTGCTCTAGCCGCGCCAGAACTTGCACAATATGGTTCTCCTGTAGAACATGCCATCATCCTCGCTGCAGAAGGCGGTGTTATCTTATTATTAATGTCGTTATTTCGTATGGGCGGCTTGGTTAAGTTTATCAGTCATCCTGTTTTGGCTGGTTTTACGAGTGGTGCAGCCATTCTTATCATTTTTAGCCAATTACCTCACTTGTTCGGTATCACTGCTAATACATGCGGCCTCGATATAGGCTGTCAGACCCAATTGATTAACCCATATAGTGCTGTATTGGGCGTATTTAGTATCGTCCTTTTACTCGTCATGGCAAAACCTTTAAGCCGTTTACTTAAATCCATGTCCATCCCTGAAAACTGGGTTACAGGTATCAGTAAAACGGCACCACTGCTGGCTGTTATTATCACAACTGTCCTTGTTAGCCAATTTCAGCTTAATACCGTTCAACATGTTGCTACTGTTGGTGAAATACCGAAAGGTTTACCAGATTTAAGTATCCAATTTTTATTTAGTGGCACAGAACATTGGATAGCGCTTTTACCAAGCGCCCTTTTTATTAGTCTCATAGCCTATGTTGAGAGCGTTGCTATTGCGCTTGTAACAGCCAATCTACGACACGAAAAAATCAACACTAATCAAGAGCTCATTGCTTTAGGTTCTGCTAACATTGCGACTGCCTTCTCGGGTGGCATGTCTGTAGCGGGTGGTTTTAGCCGTACCATGGTTAATTTCTCAGCGGGGGCACGCACACAACTTGCCATGATTATTGCTGTCGTCTTACTGGCGATTGCTTTACTGTCTTTCACTGAACAGTTTGCGAATATTCCTAAAGCCACGTTAGCTGCAATTATCTTGGTTGCTATTATTCCATTGATCAAACTTCGTGAGATTGTTGATACCTTCCAACATGATCGTGCGGATGCTTCAACAGAGCTGATTACCCTTGTTGCCGTCCTAGCTCTAGGTATTGAGGAAGGTATTGCACTTGGCATTATTGTTACTATTGTTATTTTCTTACGCAGAACAAGTTTGCCACATATCGCTGTCATCGGTCAGGTCGAAGGGACAGAGCAATTTAGAAATATTACGCGCCATCAGGTTAAGACATGGCCAAATTTATTACTCATCCGCATTGATGAAAATATCACTTTTGCCAATATTACTTACATTACAGAATTCATTAGCGAACAAGCAGATAAGCGGCCACAGCTCGAACATATTGTGCTCAATTGCTCATCAATCAGCTATATCGATACAACAGCCTTCGAGGCCTTAAAAAATTTCGTTACTGCTATTGAAAATAGAGGATTAACAATCAATCTCGCTCAGGTCAAAGGCCCTGTAATGGATAAACTTTCACAAATGAAAATTGACGATGTGCTTTCAAAGGGACAAGTGTTTTTCCATACTACTGATGCCATTAAAGTCCTTAGCTAACTCTATCTCAGAAATAGACCATGCTGGCATGGCTTGTCCATTGTCTTCAATTAAAATTACCCGTATACTCTCACGTTCGTTTTTGTCGCTTAATTGATTTCAAAAACCTAGCCTAGGGGTGGCCAAAAGGCCTGAGACTTTCTGATGTTCAGAATAAACCCTATGAACCTGATCCAGTTAATACTGGCGTAGGGACAGGCTGAGATAACGCTACCCCTTTTCGATTTTACGATATCTCCCTGTCCTTTTTTATATAAAAAAGGATAACCATGAAGTTTAAGACTTTACCCCTCTCTATCGCAGTACTATTGTCAGCTAATGCCTTTGCTAAGGCTGATGACCATGATCTGCCTGCAATGGTCGTTAGTGCTGATTTTCGCCCTGCTACTGCCCTCGAAACACCTGTTAGCTTAACAACCATCGATGAAGAAATTATCGAAGCCCGTAATGCACAACATATTGAAGAAATCCTAAACTTAGCCCCTAACGTCAATGTATCAAGCGGGGCTTCTCGTGGTCAGTATTACCAAATCCGTGGTATTGGCGAGCGGAGTCAATTTAATGCCCCCCTTAATCCTTCTGTTGGTCTTATCATTGATGGCGTAGATTTCAGTAGAACAGGTGGTGCTGGTACCTTATTTGATGTCGAATCTGTAGAGATACTTAGAGGACCTCAGGGGACTAAATTTGGTACTAATGCTTTAGCCGGTACGATTAATTTACGAAGCAAAGAGCCTACAGAAGAATTTCAAGTTCATGCCGAAGCTGGTCTTGCTGAATACAACACCCATAACTTAGGTTTAGCTGTCGGCGGCGCCTTAATCGAGAATAGCCTTCTTGGACGCGCCTCTATCTATAGCCATCAATCTGATGGCTATATGGACAACGACTTTTTAGGTCGCGATAATACCCAAAACCACGATGAAGTAACGGCAAGAGGAAAACTTAAATGGCTAGCTGCTAATAATCTTACCGTTGATTTAAGTTACTTACATCTCAATATTGACAATGGCTATGATGCTTTTACTTTAGATAACAGCCGGAACAGTTTATCTGATGACCCAGGTGAAGATAAACAGCGCACTAATGCACTTGCACTAAAAACAGATTGGCAACCTAATGATGCGGTTATCATTCAGACTGAAGCTACTTATGCCAAGTCAGATATTACCTATAGTTACGATGTGGACTGGGGATTCGATGGCCAGTTCGCGCCGGGGCTCTTCCCCTTTATTGGTTTCGATCGATTTGACCGTGAACGTGATAATCACTCACTTGAGTTACGCGTACTCTCAGATGAAGCAGGTCGCCTATTTAATGGCACAACTGATTGGACTATTGGCATTTATCACCTAGAACAAGATGAAAGCTTCGAGCAAAATTCTGACTACGGTATCTTTGGCCCGGGCCCTATGTTTAATGGTGACTATGATACTAATAATAGCGCTTTATATGGCCAACTCGATATTCACCTTAACGATAAACTGACACTTATCACTGGTGCACGTATTGAACGATTCAGAGCAGAATATAATGATACGCTAGGAGAAAAAATACGCACCGATGAAATATTGCGTGGCGGCAAAATTGGCCTAAACTATCAGGCTAATGAAGACCATTTTATCTATACTTCTCTCGCGCGCGGTTATAAATCAGGCGGTGTAAATAATAGTGGGGGCCTCTCAGAGAATCAACGCGAATTTGATACTGAAAAAAACAACACTTTTGAGCTTGGTTTAAAATCAAGGTGGCTGCAAAATCGTTTGACCACAGAGCTGACGGCATTTTATACCCAACGCCGCGATGCACAAATCAAAAATTCAATTCAAAGCGGACCAAGCTTTATTGACTTCATTGGCAATGCTTCTAATGCAAAACATAAAGGGATAGAAGCCAGTGCTGATTGGTTAGTGACTGATAAAGTGCGTCTACTCGCTTCATTGGGCTTATTGGATGCCACGTTCGACAACCACAGAGTGGCAGGTGTGGAATACAATGGCCGCCAAGTGGCTCATGCACCTGATTATACTTTCAGCCTTGGTTCTGAATATTACCTCAATCACCGCTGGACTCTAAGCGCCAATATTGAAGGAAAAGATCAGTTCTATTTTTCTGATAGTCATAATGCAGAATCAGGCTCTTATGCTATCGTCAATGCCAGTGCAAATTACAAACACGGTAATTGGAACGTCAATGTCTGGGCTAGAAACTTGTTTGATAAAGATTACTACACTCGTGGTTTCTTCTTCGGTAACAATCCGGCTAAGGGTTATGCAGATGAAAACTTCAAACAATTTGGTGAGCCACGTGTAGCAGGCGTTACTTTATCTTACGATTATTAGATCACATCATTAAAAGGGACTATGCAATGTATAGTCCCTTTTAAAAACTAAAGGAACACGCTATGCGAATTTCTGTTGATATTAGCCTTTACCCTCTGACTGAAGACTATGTTGAACCCATTTTGGCATTTATTGCACAATTAGAGAGTAACGCTAAGTTGATCGTTAAGCGCAATAGCTTAAGCACACAAATCTTCGGTGAATACCGTGATGTGATGGATGTGATGGATAAAGAAATGGAAGTGGTTTTTAAGCAATTGCCTCATAGTGTCTTTTCCGTCAAATTTATCGGAACAGATCGGGCTGATGTCGTCGACATCTAATGGATAGTTCGCTTTCACAAGCGATTCTAGATGGCCTGATGGCTTTATCTGGTTGGGAAGTATTGGCTTCCTTATTAGGTATCGGCTATGTCATCTATGCGGCACGCGAATCTCAGTGGTGTTGGCCACTTGCCTTCATTAGTACTTCTATTTACACCGTTTTATTTTGGGGCGATCAATTGCCCATGCAAGCCTTGCTCAATTTTTATTATATGGGGATGGCTATCTATGGCTATCTCCTATGGCAAAAACAAGGTAAGGCCGACAACGCTATCGCCATTAGTAAATTCACATGGCTTCAACAGTTTGCTTTCCTGATCACAGGTAGCTTACTCACCCTTGCTACAGCACAATACTTAATTAGTATTGATGCTTCTCAAAGCCCTTTTTTAGATGCTGGGGTGACCGTCTTTTCTGTACTCAATACGGTCTTGATGGCCCGCAAAATCTTGCAAAACTGGCTTTATTGGATTGTCATTGATGCTGCAGCCATTCAGCTCTATTACCAAACAGGTTATTACGCTACGATTGTAATGTTTTCTGTTTACCTTGTTTTGGCTTTTGTTGGCTATATGAACTGGATGAAACTGTATTATCAAACAGAGGCTTAAATTAAGTCTAATTCTTTTCCATTAGTCGACTCTATCCACACTGCTAAGTCTTGCTCACCCAGTACGTTCATCAAGAAAAGTAATAACTGATAGGGCAATCTTACTGTACTCAAGTCAGGCACTGTTCTATACCGTTGATACTTTAGTTTGAATATCACCAGTTGTTCTTTATTGAGCAAATGCTCTAATAGCACGAGCTCTAATTCTCTTGGCCCATATACAAAGGCATCCAAGTCAACTAATGCTGACAACTGACCTCTCTCTTGTAAAAATTGATCCCATCGAAGATCTGGCATGATTGGTACAAACTGATCGGTCCGAATGCTTTCTGCTTGTGCCAAGGCATTGTTCAATACACTTTCTGGTATCTCATTAGGACATAATTCAGTTAAGCTTGTTAGCGTCTCACATAGTGCAATAGGCCATTGTATTGCTGCTGATTGAGGCTGATGAAAAGCACCCCATGTAGAATTCATTTCCTGATGGCACTTTGCCACATGCTCTGCTAATTGCTGCACCATCAGATTATTGATCTTTTTAGAATCAACCTGTTCCCCATGGAGCCAGGTCGCTAAAATAAAACGATCGGCTTTAGCAGTAATATATTTGGGAATAGTTAATGGGCTTATTGTTGCTATTTGCTGGTAAGTTGAGGCTATCTGTGGCAATTTTTCAGGAAAACTCGCATTAAACAACTTATTCATTCCTAGCCAAAATAAGGTCTTCTCGATGTGCTGTTTGTTACACACCTTGAGTACACTGATGCCATCATCCGTATCGCATTGCCAGAGATGATGGGTACTGTCGTCAAATAAAACAGGCAACGGCTTCGCTGCCTGTTTCAATTTGGGTAATGTGCTTTGCTCCTGCTCTGTTAGCGTTGGATAACTTACCAAGGTAATAAATCACCATTGCTGTGCCAAAAGGAACCACTGTTATTTAGGTTCAATTCGTCCATGCGTGCTATCAAACCTGAAGCCGATTCATCGGTATCCATCAAGCCATTATGACCCGTCATGTCTGTCCGCACATATCCCGGATGTAAAATACCTACAGCGATACCTTTGGGTTTTAAATCAATTGATAACGATTTTCCGGCTGCATTAACAGCGGACTTAGACATACGATAAGCGTAGCTACCACCAGAGTCATTATCATCGATTGAGCCCATTCTACTGGTGATGATGCCAACTTTAGATCCCTCACCTAGATTATTTAGCAAACTTTGTGTGGTTAATAGAGGGCCCAGGCTATTGACTTCATACATCCGTTTAAAACTTTCGATCGCATCGACATCAATATCGCTTAAGCCCAGACCACCAGCAATACCTGCATTATTAATCAACCAATCAAGTCGTCTGCCATCTAACTTATCTGCTAAGGCCGCTAAACTTGCTGGTTCACTGACCTCTACGTTTTCTATTATTTCTACATCAAGTGCTTTCAATGCATCTGATGCTTGGCGGCAGGTTGCGATAACGTGTTCGCCGCGTTGTTTCAATTGCCGGCATAGCTCTAAACCGATACCGCGATTACTGCCCGTTACTAATACTGTTTGACTCATTACCGCTCCTTCTTCATTCCACCTATTTCTGGATATTTAACTGACTTCATAGACACTCTTAGGATAACATTGTTCAATTAATATTTTTACGGCTTTAAAACAGATGTCGACTTTATTTTTTTGCCCCCTGTGTTCTGTTGTCGTTGCCGGTATAATCATCCCCTATGGAAACGGTTGATCTCATTATTTCTGCACCTTGGATTGTGCCTGTTATACCTAGTAATACGGTATTAACAGCGCATTGTATTGTCATTCACCAAGGACAAATTGTCGATGTCATACCACATGCTCTAGCGAAGCAACGCTACCAGCCGCTCAATGAACAACACTTCGATCAACATTGCCTTACACCCGGATTAATCAATAATCATACTCATGCTGCTATGTCTCTATTACGTGGTTTAGCAGATGACCTGCCATTAATGACCTGGCTTAATGATCATATCTGGCCTGCAGAAGCAAAATGGGTCAGCGATAGCTTTGTTGAAGCGGGGTCTGAACTGGCCATTGCTGAAATGATTCGTGGTGGTACAACTTGTTTCAATGATATGTATTTCTTCCCTGATGCAACGGCACGTATTGTCGACCAAAGTGGTATTCGTGCTAACTTAGGCATGGTCGTTATAGAGTTCCCAAGTGCTTGGGCTGAAAATGCCACAGAATACCTCCGCAAAGGTGAACAGCTACACGATAAATTTAGTCGCCATACACGACTTACAACGGCTTACGCCCCACACGCGCCCTATACTGTTTCTGATGAAAGCTTAGCGGCAATCATGACCAATGCTGAAGAGCTGGATGTCCCCATTCATATGCATATTCATGAAACAGCCGGCGAAATTACGCAAAGTATTGAACAGTGTGGCATGCGACCACTTGAGCGATTAAAAGATTTAGGTTTGTTATCGCCGCGGCTAACAGCGGTTCATATGACACAATTGAGCGATGATGAAATCAGCTGGTGTTCAGATATGGGGGTACATATTGCACACTGTCCTAGCTCTAATTTGAAATTAGCCAGCGGCTTTTCACCCATTGCTAAGTTGAGTCAAAATGGTGTCAATGTCACGTTTGGTACTGATGGCGCTGCTTCTAATAACAGTTTGGATATGTTTGCAGAAATGAATAAAGCAGCCTTATTGGCCAAAGCCGTTTCCAATGATGCCAGTGCTATTCCTGCTCATGAGGCACTAGAAATGGCCACTATCAATGCTGCTAAGTCATTGGGTCTAGAAGAACATGTTGGTTCCCTAGAAGCAGGGAAATCAGCTGATCTGATCGCCATTGACTTATCCGATATTGAAAGCCAGCCCTGTTATGACGTTATTTCGCAATTGGTTTATGCCACAGGCAGAGACAAAGTCACAGATGTTTGGGTTGAAGGCAAAGCCTTGCTCAAAGATCGTCAGTTAACCACGTTAAATCAACATAAAATCATCGAAACAGCACACAATTTGGCTGACAAAATAAGGCAAAGCACATGAGTACGGGTACAAACGTTGATCCAGCTGAAGTCGCAAAGTTTAATGCGCTGGCATCTAGTTGGTGGGATTTAGAAGGTGAATCGAAACCTTTACATGACTTAAACCCACATCGCTTGGCTTTTATTCAAACCCATTGCAACTTGGACAATCAACTCGCCATTGATGTCGGTTGTGGCGGTGGCATTCTGACAGAAGCATTGGTTAAGGCCGGCGCCAATACAACAGGCATTGATATGGGTGAAATGGCCCTCAACGTCGCTAAGCTGCACGCCTTAGACAATGAGCTTACTATTGACTACCAGCACATTACCGTTGAAGACAAGGCCGCGCAATCGTCTGAACAATATGATGTTGTGACCTGTATGGAAATGTTAGAGCATGTGCCCGACCCCGTTTCTGTTATTCAAGCTTGCGCTAAATTGGTTAAACCCGGGGGCCACCTTTTCTTCTCAACACTCAATCGTCACCCTAAAGCTTATTTGCTGGCAGTCCTCGGCGCTGAATATGTGATGAATATGTTGCCAAAAGGTACGCACGACTATCAACGCTTTATTAGGCCTTCTGAAATGGCCAAATGGTGCCGACAAGCCGGCCTAACAGTAAATCACTTAAAAGGGTTGAGCTATAACCCGCTCAATAAAAATTTTCACCTTAGTGATGATATTAAAGTGAATTACTTAATGCATTGCACACGTTCTGTATAACGAGCTATTTAAATGAGTCAGTATCAAGCTGTTCTTTTTGATCTCGATGGTACTTTGGTCGACACAGCACCAGATCTCGGTTTTGCATTAAACACACTGTTACAAGAAGAAGGTTTTGCTCCCCTATCTGATGAGAAAATTCGGCCCGTCGCTAGTAATGGTAGTGCCGGTTTATTAGGACTTGGTTTTGGCATCACCGCCGAAGATGCCAACTATAAGTCTTTGCAGCAACGATTTATCCGTTTGTATCAAGATAATATTGCACGTGGCACTGTTGTTTTTCCTGGTATGTTCGAGGTCCTTGATACCATAGAACAATCCAATATCTCATGGGGTATCGTGACCAATAAGCCTGCTTTTTTAACCGATCCCTTAGTTAAATTACTCGATTTACACGAACGTGCAGGTTGCGTGGTTAGTGGAGATACAACTGCCCATGCCAAACCCCACCCTGCACCTATGCTGCATGCTTGTGATTTAATGTCTGTCGCACCTGAACACTGCCTTTATATCGGCGATGCTGCACGAGATATTGAGGCAGGTAAGAATGTGAATATGGCCACTATTGCGGCTTGCTATGGCTATATTGATGAAAATGAGGATCCGGTATCTTGGCAGGCTGATGGTCAAATTGATCACCCACTCGAATTATTACAATGGTTATAGATCTTCCTCTTATCGATGATCTAGCCAAACAACAAAATGGCTTGCTGTTTCTCCTATTGTTTGGTTTTGCTCTGGGGGCCGTTGTTATTTGGTTATTTAAAGGTCGTCAAATCAAGCGTCTTGATGCAGAAAATCAAGAACTCGCGATGACCCTACGGCTTGAACGACAATCCAATGAACAATTAGATGAATTATTGGACCAAGCACGCTTTCAGTTAGCCGATACCTTTAGTCAACTATCAAATGCGGCATTAAATCAAAACAACGAACAATTTCTAAAATTGGCTGAAGAAAACTTAAAGCGCTATCAGAGCGAGGCAAAAGCGGATTTACAATCTCGTGAACAAGCGATAGAACAACTTGTTAAGCCCATCAACGACGCTTTGACTAAAACTAGTCAACAGATCACCGATATTGAAAAAGAACGCCAACAAGCCTTCGGCCAAATTCATAGTACGATTCGACATATGCATGAAGGCCAACAAAGCTTAAAACAGGAAACACAAAACTTAGTTCAAGCCCTACGTCGACCTGAAGTCCGTGGCCAATGGGGTGAAATGACCTTGCGCAGATTGGCTGAGCTCAGCGGTATGATTGCTCATTGTGATTTTTACGAACAAACCAGTCAGGCCACAGAAACTGGCCGTATCCGACCTGATATGATCGTTCGGCTTCCCGAGAACCGTGAGATTATTGTCGATGCGAAAACGCCTTTAGATGCCTACTTATCTGCAATTCAGACTACAGATGACGTCATTAAGTCAAAAGAATTAAGACGTCATGTTAATGCCATACGCCAGCATGCTAAAACGTTGGCAGCTAAAAATTACTGGGCAGAATATAGTCAGTCGCCCGAATTTGTAGTGTTGTTTATTCCTGGTGAACACTTCTTATCTGCCGCTTTAGAGTTAGAGCCTGGGCTGCTCGAAGAAACAATGCAATCCAATATCATTTTGGCCACACCCAGTAATTTCGTAGCCATTCTACGTGCCGTCTCCTATGGCTGGAAACAACAAGCGCTCACTGAAAATGCCATGATCATTCGCGATCTAGGTGAAACCTTATATAAACGCCTTAGTGTTTTTAGTGGTCACTTGGGCAAACTCGGTCATAGTCTGAATAGCAGTGTCGAACATTTTAATAAAACCGTTGGGTCACTCGAGCGTCAAGTCTTACCGAGTGGTCGTCGTTTTTTAGATATGGGAATTCGCGCCAAAGAACCACTAGATCCTATCTCACCCATAGAGACTCAAGTGCGCCAAGTCAGTGATGATGGAAAAGATGACCCGTCCAACTAAGCTAGCTGAAGCTTATGATTATTGTATTAAGCTTGCTCACAGCCATTACGAAAATTTCCCTGTTGCTTCTTTTTTACTACCCCGCCATTTACGTAAAGTTGTTAGTGTTATCTATGCTTTTGCTAGAACAGCAGATGATATTGCTGATGAAGGTGATACCTTAGACGAAGAAAGATTGCAGCGCTTAGATGAATATCAGCAGCAATTATCATTGATTGACCAAAAAAATTACCAAGGTGATGCCGCTATTTTCATTGCTTTAAATGATGTTGTTCATCGTTACGGGCTGCCTATTTATTTGTTACAAGATTTGTTATCTGCATTTCGGCAGGACGTTATTCAAAAACGTTACCAAGATGATGAAGCTGTACTAGATTACTGTCAACGCTCTGCTAACCCGATAGGCCGGTTGCTACTGCATCTTAATAATAAATCAACGGAAACTGAACTCAAACAATCGGACGCTGTTTGTACAGCATTACAACTGATTAATTTTTACCAGGATATTCAACAAGATTTACATGAGCGTAATCGAGTCTATCTACCTCTTGATGACTTCGCTTCGTTAAACTTAACTGAAAAGTCATTATTTGACGTTAATAGTACTAATTTTGCCCCTATTCTTCGCAAAAAATATCAACTTGCAGAAAACTTGCTTTGTGAAGGGTTACCACTCGGTCAAATGCTTCGTGGCAGACTAGGCTGGGAAGTGAGAGTCGTTACTCTGATGGGTATTGTTATTTTAAAGAAGCTTTCAGCTCAATCTGATGAGGCTTTATATACTCGCCCACACTTATCAAAACACCATTTTCTCTTGTATGCTTCACTTGCCCTATTTCCTTCAATCTACCGCTATTTTTCACAAAAATATTTGAGAAATATAAGTGTGCTAAATGCAAAGAATATAAAGTAAACGATTTAATCGAGTGAAATCATTGCTCTACTCTTCTATTTATAAGAAAATGGTATTTGTAATAAAATAGTTTGGTAGCAATCTACCCATTTTTTAATTAAAGGTTTTGATGTGCGTAAATTTAGTTTAATTCTCGTTATGTTATTTTCAGTTGCTTGTACACAAGCACCAGTTGATTTTTCTCAACTACCTGAAAAGAAACAAACCCCGCAAGCACTTTATGTCACCGCTATTCAAGCGCATGATATGAAGATGCAAGATCCAGAAAACGTCTATTTAGTGGATGTTCGTACACAGAGTGAAGTCGAATTCCTCGGTATGCCTGTCGCTGCAGATATCAATATTCCATATATGTTCAATGATGTCGACGAATGGGATGCAGAAAAGTACCGTTACAAGAAAGTGCCGAATAGTAACTTTTCTGTCACTTTAGCAGAGAAATTGGAAGAAGCTGGGCTTAATAAGGAAGCGACTATTCTTTTAATGTGCCGCTCAGGTACGCGTAGTTCGAAAGCAGCAAGCCTACTAAATAAGCTAGGTTATACCCAAGCTTACACGGTTGTTGATGGGTTCGAAGGCGATAAAGTCAAAGAAGGTGAACACAAGGGTCAGCGCTTAGTCAATGGCTGGAAAAATGCTAATTTGCCATGGACCTATAAACTGGCTGAAGAAAAAGTTTACGTTGAATAAAACAGACACTTGATACTCAATCTAAAGCCCGCTAAACAGCGGGCTTTTTTTATTTTGCTTTAATGACGCTCAGCTTCTAGGTTTAATGAACTGTTCTGAAGTTCTTTATCTTTAGCTCAAAAAACCATTACTAAGTGCTCTCAAATAAGATCGCTTGATGTGGTAAGACGGTAACATCAACCAATGCTCCGTTTGGCAAGCTCTTGGTATTTGAGACTGCCGATACACGTAACTCAATCTTATCCAGACGAACAAAATAATGGCGCGACTCCCCATTAAATGCTTGATCAATAATTTCTGCATTGCCAGTCGGATTAGCTTCAAGTATTAATTGGTTCGGCCTGATAAATTGATGTAATGTACTTGAATGCTGTTGCTCGTCTGGTACGGCAGTTGGCATCGTACCTAGATAAGGGCAATGCGTAAGCTTATCCTCTGTCACCGACACTTCTAGCCAATTGCCCTCACCCATAGATTCTGCGAGTGAAGCACTATTCGGCTCGAAGTACAGCGATTCGGCAATACCTTCTTGTATCACTTTACCTGATTCCATAAAAGCCAATTTATCGGCAAAAGCAAATGCCTCTTCTTTACTATGCGTCACAAAAACAGCAGGCGTGTGATGCTGTTTTAATACCTTTCTTATGTCTAACATCAACTGCTCTTTCAAGTGATGATCAACATTTGAAAAAGGCTCATCAAGTAATAATACTTTTGGGTCAGTCGCTAACGCCCTGGCTATTGCTACACGCTGCTGTTGTCCCCCTGATAATTCACTCGGGTACACAGACTTATAGTCAGACATTTTAACCAGTGCTAATAAAGCACTGGCTTTATCATTAGCAACTTGAGCTCGCGCCTTAATCCCAAAGCACACATTCTCTAATACTGTCATATGTGGGAATAAAGCAAAGTCTTGGAAGATAATACTGATACCCCGTTGTTCAGGCATAACACAGTGTTTAGCTGAAGACAGACACTCCCCGTTTAGCGTAATTTCCCCATTCCGCAGTGGCAGCAACCCCGCTATCGATTTCAGTGCTGTCGTTTTCCCTGAACCACTTTGCCCAAGCAGACACATTATTTCATTGTCAGCAATCGTCAACGACAGCTTATCCAATACAGGTTTATGTTGATACGACACCGATATATTGTTTAGGTGCAGCGCAATGTTACTGTCGGTAGTCATGTCGTTCTTTCGCCCGTCTGGGTCAATCTGACCACTGGATATAATCCAGCAAGTACAATGAGGATAGCTGCAAAAGCAGCTTGTTCCAGTTGCTCATCTGAAACATACTGATATACGTAAGTCGCCAAAGTATCAAAGTTGAAAGGCCTTAACAATAAGGCAGCCGGTAATTCTTTCATGCACTCAATAAAGACGAGTAGAACAGCAGTAAATATACTCTTTCTAATCAAAGGAATATGAATGGAAAATAATAATTGTTGATTACTTTTGCCCATACTTTTCGCCGCCATATCTAATGATGGGCTAACGGCCAAAAAGCTGGATTCTATCGTGCCATTAGCTACTGCTTGAAAGCGGACCACAAAAGCAAATACTAATGCGAAAACGGTTCCTGATAAAAAAAGTCCCGGTGCATCAAACCCCAACCAGACCCATAGGTCATTGAACTTAATTTCGAACAAGGTCATCGGGATTAAAACGGCTATCGCCAATACCGTACTGGGCATCATATAGCTCATTGAACTTAGCTTCGAAGGTAAAGCAGCGCTCGCCTGTCTCGAGATGCGATTTGTAAAACTAAATATGATCGCTAATGCTGTTGTGATCACTGCTGCCAAAATCGCAAGCCAGGCTGTTTGTAACAACACGACCCCAAGCCGACTATCTGCATTAAAAGACGTTGACTCTATGGTATAACTCACTAGGATCAAAGCCGGTAAAATAAAGCCAGCAAACACCAATAAAGCACAATAAGCACTCGCGCCTTGTGCTTGCCATCCTGATAAACGGAATAATGCTGTTTGACCCGTATACTTATGATAATAACGCTGTCGTCCCCGCTGCCATCGTTCAATCGCTAAGATAGCCATCACACCAATCAACATCAGAATAGATATCTTAGCTGCGGCAGATAATGACCCATGTCCTAACCAACTATCGTAGACTGCGGTTGTTAAGGTATTAACTGCAAAATAATGGACTGTCGCAAAATCGCCTAATGCCTCGGCACCAATAAAGACCAACCCCACTACAATTGCAGGACGACAAAGGGGTACAGCAACACGTTTAAAGCTTTGCCAAGGACTTTGACCCAAACTCCGGCTGACTTGTAGCAAATGTGCCCCTTGTTCAAGAAAAGCGGTACGTGCAATTAAATATAGATAGGGATAGAGGACCAATGCCAACATCACTGCAGCACCAGGAACATTGCGAATTTCAAAGAACCAATATTGACCTACTGCTACATCCGACTGGAATAACGCCCTTAAAGCCCGTTGAATCGGCCCAGCAAAATCAAATAGATCAGTATAAACATAAGCGACCACATAAGCTGGCATCGCCAACGGAAGCATCAATAACCATTGGAAATAGCGTTTGCCCGGGAAATCGCACATCGCCACTAACCAAGCCACGGGAATAGCAAATAAAACCGAAAAAATGAGCACCAAACTGACTAATTGCAATGTATTTACAATGTAATCTGTTAGCACTGTGGCCCATAGATGATCAAAGAGTTCAGTATCTGATGCAAAACTCTGGGCGAGTAGGAACAATGCTGGCAGGATCAGACAAAAAGAAGTGGCCCAAGCCAGGATGAGCCACTTCTTATTATTCATATTACCCCTGATCGTTCGAGTTCATTATTTCTAGAGATCGAACTTGACCTCATCTAATAATTTATAAGCTGTTTGGCGATGTTTTACCGTTTCTGTTAATGGTAACGTGTCAGCCTTAAATTCACCCCATGATTTTACCATTTCTGATGGTTCAACGGCAGGGTTGACTGGATATTCCATATTCATTTGTGCATACAACGCTTGTGCTTTATCGCTGCTTAAATACGCCATTAGCTGCTGAGCTTCAGCTCTATTAGGTGCATGTTTTGCCATAGCCATACCTGAAATATTGATATGTGTTCCTCTATCACTTTGGTTAGGGAATACTAAATTAACTGCCGCCGCCCATGGTTTCTGCTCTTCGTTGCTCAGCATTTTGCCAAAATAGTAGCTATTGCCTAAAGAAATATCACACACACCTTCTTTAATCGCTTTAACTTGCCCACGATCATTACCCTGCGGTTTGCGCGCTAAATTTCCTTTTAAATTTGTTAGCCAGGCTTTCGTTTCTGCTTCGCCATGATGAGCGACCATAGAAGCTATTAAAGAAATATTGTATGGATGTTTACCACTTCGAACACAGACACGGCCTTTAAAATCAGGTGAGGCAAGTTGTTCATAGGTCAGCGATTGTTGATCACTTACACGCTCTTTAGACACATACATGGCCCGGGCACGTGTTGTCAGTGCAAACCAATGGCGATTGTTATCTCGATACTGAGCTGGAATCGTTTCAGTTAATACTTCATCCTGGTTCGCTTGCGTTAAACCCTTTTCAGTAATCTCTAATAAGCGGTTAAAATCAGACGTCAATACGACATCAGCTGGGCTATATTTACCTTCTCTGCTTAGCTTCTCTGCAATACCTTTTTTCGAATAAAGAATGTTAACTTTAATCCCTGTTTCTTCTGTGAATACCTCTGTAATCGGTTCAATCAAAAATGGTTGACGATAAGAATAAATATTAACCTCTTTGTCACCAGCATAAACGGGAGGTATTAGTATTGATAATACAACCGCCATTAACCCAACTTTTTTCATTTTAGCTTCCTAAATATTACTTCTACTTTCTTTATTGCCTTACGTTTTCGACTGTAAGGCAGCAAAAATAAACCCAAATTTACTGCATCATGAAAAAGCGTCTCATCGTAAATTGACTCAATAAAGCCTATGCTGCAATAAGCTTTTCTGAGTCATTCACCAGATGCAAAATCTCATTAGACTTCCATTGATTATTGGCTTGTAATCATGATTTAGCCTTAATAATATATAGTCATAGTATAAAGCTAAATGCCCTTAATGAAAATGATTATTATTAAGGTGTTTATCTGTAATTAGATATCTGGCCGTTGCTCCATGAGCGATTAAGTTATACTATGAAGTTCAATAAACATAATGGAGTCTTACGTGAAATCAAAATTTTTAGCATTAGCATTGCTTCTCCCTTCTATCGCTATTGCTGATGGCATAAATAGCGCAGAAGAAAGCCTTATTACTCAGTTTGGTCCTGAGTTCTCAGATTACGACCAATACCAGCCTTTCGCGATGAAAGAGCACAAAACACATTTTACGGTTTGGAAAAGTAAAACGCGTGGTTTTTCTGATCACTATGCTATTAATATTGGTGAAATTGCTAAAAAAACAAAATCGCTAGATGCATTTAAAGAATCACAAGATGCCCCAGCACAACGTACCTGTAAAACACATAGCAGCACCCCTGCTGAAAAGACTGTCGTTAACGGCTACGAAGCAATTAGTTGGACTAGTACATGTGAGCTAGATAAGTTAACCATTACATCAATAGAAATGGCTATTATGGGCAACCAAAACTTCTACCACTTACGTAAACTATGGAAATTCCCTGTTCCTGATGAGAAGATCGCAGAATGGCAAGCTTTGTTACGTCAAACAAGTCTTTGCGATTCAGCTAATGAGGCACACACTTGCCCAGTTGAATAACAACAGCTTATTATGAACAACCGAAAGGCCTAACTGAACAAGTTAGGCCTTTTTCATTACCTAGAAGCTTCAAATTAAATTTTGCCCTCAATTATCAACCAGTATAGGTATATATACTATTAATCTTGCTTAGAAACTTAGCCTTTCCTTTTAACTGCTTCAATCAAAGTAGGCTATTTCCATTAAATATAAACAAAAAAACCAAGCCACATAAGTGGTTCGGTTTTTTTTGTATAAAAGCCTGGCAGTGATGTAGATTTGAGTTAATCAGCCAAACCTATACCGCTTTAAAACATCGCCTATCTGATAAGCTACTTTGATGAAGTGCTTCCTGCACTTCACCCTACGGGTGCCTCCGGCGTCCATTATTGTTCCATACAATAATGTCACGTCTAAGCTTAAATAACCCACAACTAAACTGACACATAACAAAAAGGCCCATCTCAATGAGATGGGCCTTTTTGTTATATAAAAGCCTGGCAGTGACCTACTTTCACATGGGAACTCCCACACTATCATCGGCGCTAAGTCGTTTCACTTCTGAGTTCGGGATGGGTTCAGGTGGGACCAACTCGCTATGGCCGCCAGGCATAAG
>Ga0228674_1000505_pt1 | contig 26788 bp, 20 predicted proteins | sample 1D_rmetaG_FD_189054 | JGI IMG/M metagenome (GOLD analysis project Ga0228674, IMG submission 189054) | Seawater microbial communities from Monterey Bay, California, United States - 1D_r | ecosystem: Environmental > Aquatic > Marine > Coastal | place: USA: California | collected 2016-09-26
CTTAAGGATGCGTTTAGAGAGACCTTCGGGGCTGAGGGTAGTTTTGGTTCAATCTATGCCAAATGGTCATTTGGGGAAGGAAGAGAAGATAAAACAGTTGAAATTAAGCTGGGTGAGTAGTGCAAACCAACCCATATTTGGCTCAAGTGATTATTTTGTTATTATCGGGTTATCAGTTTAGAAGAGGCATTTCATGAAAATACTAATCACCGCACTCGTAGCCCTTCTTTTGAGCGCTTGCTCTGGTGAGTTTGACAAGGTCAGCGCCAAGGCTGAGCAAGGAGATGCAGGGGCTCAATTCAGCCTTGGGAATATGTATGCCAATGGCACAGGCGTAGCCCAAGACTACAAAGAGGCTGCGAAGTGGTATAAAAAAGCTGCTGAACAAGGGCTTGCAGGCGCTCAAAACAACCTTGGGGTTATGTATGACAATGGCAAAGGCGTAGCCCAAGACCACAAAGAGGCTGTGAGGTGGTACACAAAAGCTGCCGAACAAGGACATCCAGGCGCTCAAAACAACTTTGGGGTTATGTATGACAATGGCAAAGGCGTAGCCCAAGACGACAACGAGGCTGTGAGGTGGTACACAAAAGCCGCTGAACAAGGAAATGCAGAGGCTCAAAAGAACCTTGGGGTTATGTATAGACACGGCCGAGGCGTAACCCAAGGCGTAACCCAATTTGAAGGGTATTCCACTGCTAAAGAGATAGCTCGAAACTATAAAGAGGCTTCAAAATGGTACAGGAAGGCTGCTGAGCAAGGAAATGAAGATGCTCAATACAACCTCGGGGTTATGTATAGCGAGGGCAAAGGCGTAGCCCGAGACCACAAAGAAGCTGTGAAGTGGTACAGGAAAGCTGCTGAGCAAGGAAATTCATCAGCTCAAACCCACCTTGGGCACATGTATAGGGGCAGTCAAGGCGTAATCCAAGACTACAAAGAAGCTGTGAAGTGGTATGGGAGAGCGGCTGGGCAAGGAGTTGCGATGGCTCAACTCAACCTCGGGGTTATGTATGAACACGGTCGAGGCGTAACCCAAGACCAGAAGATTGCACACATGTGGTTCAACATAGCGGCTGCAAATGAAATTCCAAGAGCAGCCGAACTCAGAGACATCATAGCTCAAGAAATGACGCCTTCCCAAATAGAAAAAGCACAGGATATGGCTCGTGAGTGGATGGCTGAGCATGATTAGAGAGTGCTTGATAGTGGCTTCTTAATCGTTAATATAAATTTTAGAAGTATTGATGAGTAAACGACCATATTTTCGGTATACAACAGAGCAACTCATTGCAGAAGTTAATCTACAGAAGAAAAGTGAAAGAAATTTACGTTTTCTCATGAATGAGATAGGCTACAGAAAAAGAGCAAAATTAAAACTGTTGACGACCCTAACTAAAGCTGAGAAGTTTTTAAATGACCTCAAGCATCCTCAGGACGCTGCATCTCATGAAGAAGAATATTCGCTTAAGGAGTACAAAAGAATGACAGTTGATAACAGCTACCTTTCTTCAGTTCTAGAGCAAGCAAGAACCAACCTACTTGATACATCACGTCGGAACCGGCTGTTAAATTTCAAAGAAAAAGTAAATGATGTACCGATTGTTGATGAAATGCCTGATCAGGTATACGAACATCTCGTCTTAAACGGGGGTAGCTTTAAATTCGATCCTTATGTGGAGCCTGATCACCCTGATGACGAAGAATCAGAAATTTTCACTGAACAGGTCCCAGAAGAGCCCTCCAGAATATTGCCAAAATCACAACTATCATCAGCAGGGCTTGATTCTCGATACCAAGATGATTGTTTACAAACTCCTTTTCCCGTGCGAGATCTAGAAAGGAAACTAAGAAAGCTCTACTACGAACATCGCTCAATCATCGAAGAAACCGGTGCTAACAACTTGTACTTGATAATTGGTTTCTTAGAGTGGACTGAGGAGCGAGAAGATAGTGTCCCCTCACGATCCCCCTTGATTCTGGTCTCAGTAAGTCTAGAGAAAAGCGGAGCGGCCGGGGACGTTCCATACAAATTACAATTTGATGAGCAAGCATTAGACACAAATTATTCATTGCATGAAAAATTAAAAAGTAATTTCGAAATTAATCTGCCTCTAATCGAGGAAGAACAATTACCAGAGGAGTATTGGGAAAGAGTTGCAGCATCTGTATCAAGTAGAAAAAACGAAGGATGGAATGTTGTTCGTGAGATTACTCTGGGGCTGTTTCGGTTCAGCAAGCAAGTCATGTGGCATGACCTTGACCCAAAACGATGGCCAGCCCATTCCCCATTGATTGACAAAAAGGTTCTAAAACGAATCTTGGTTGGGCCCAAAGATGGAGACACAAATCCGGGACAATATACTGAAGAATATGACCAAGACGGGGCTGAGACAGAAAGTAAACTTGCTGACCTACCATTAATTCTTAATGCGGACTCTTCACAATATTCTGCATTGATTGACTCCTTAAGCCTGAAAGATGGGCTAGTAATAGAAGGGCCTCCCGGAACAGGTAAGTCACAAACAATTTCGAATTTAATTGCTATCGCCCTCAGTAATGGCTTATCAATATTATTTGTTGCAGAGAAAATGGCGGCTCTAAATGTTGTTTTTAATAGATTAGAGGATGCAGGGTTGGGAGAATTTTGCCTTCAACTACATGGCTTGAAAACAAATAAGAAAGAGCTCCTTGGTTCATTGAAAACCCGTCTCGAATTAAGGGTAAAATCACCTAAAGAGATTAATTTAAGGGAAAAAGAGTTACTTTCAACTAAGAGGGAATTAATAGAGTTTTCTAAGGTGATGTCTGAAAAAGTCGGACCAGACGAAATACCATTATACGAACTCCCTTGGAATATTGAGAAATCAAAACACAAGTTACCTGAAGGTTATCAAGGCGTACAGATTGAAAATCTAGAAACTATGACTTTTGAATCTTTTCGTAAGGCGAATAACTTACTTGATGACTTGGGTGCAGAGTGGGATTCCATACCAATTGAGGCCAGAGAAAATTGGTTTGGTTTTGTGCCACAAAACTATGAAGAATCGCAATCTGACGAGATTATTGAACTCTTGGGTGAGGGAGTTTCTGCCTGTGATCGCTTAAATGACTGGCTTGACAATAATAAAGCAGCTGAACATGTCGCCAGTTTATATCATCTGGAACAGCTCTTTGAGTTGAGTGAGCTAAGAGCAGATGAAGCTCTTCCTGACATACCACATGGTATTAAATTAGAATTCGTACATAAGGTCATAAATGCAAATCTAATAAAGGACTTCTCTGATGTGTTGCAGCAGTTAGAAGATTACCTTTCTATTTCAAAGCAGGTTTATGAAGTATTCGATTATGCTTCTGTTGAATCAGACCGATACGCTGAATTATTAGTAAAGCATTCCAAGTTGATATGTGATGTTTGCTGTAAACCAGAGGTAAAACTTGCTGATCTTTCTAATGAACGCGCCCTCATTGAAGAAGTTATATCAACTTTAAATTCTTTTGAAGAGATTTCCCGCCCTATAACCAACCTATCTGATAGGATTCTTCGAAACATTGATGACTATAAAACACTCATAAATTTATGTGACGACTTGTCTAAGGGACCCGCTGAGCTGTCTTTTCATTCGCATGAATTTCACCTCAAATTGACTGCGAATGAGTACCTTGATCTTGCTCTAGCTCAGCGTAATAAGCTAATTGATAGAGCCACAAGCATCAGTTATTTTAACCTTACAAGTGAGATCGAGACTGCACAAGTTCAGACTTCTTATCAGGCTATTGTTCAGGAACAAGAATCATTGTTCCCTGTTCTGAGTAAGGAATACAGAAAGGGAAAGCGGTATATTCGTCGGTTAATGAAAAATCCAAGCAAGTTTTCTAGGAAAGATGGCTTTCCAAATGAGATAAAAAAACTTCTGGATTTTTGTATAGATAGAGATGAGTTTACACATAACAGCGATTACAAGCTAACCTTGGGAACATTATTTAATGGCATCGATACCGATTGGTCTTTGTTAGAAAGGTTAATAAACTTTTCTCAAAAACTAAGAAATGATGTTGGGAGAGAAAATGCTGTCGGGATAATTTCTGATTGGGATTCTCACCTTGAAGTAATGAGTTCTACAAGAGATAGATTAAATAGTTCTTTTTCTATTCTATCAAAATACTTGGATTCCCACCCTTTCCCAAAAGCACTCTGGCAAAGACCAAACTCTGAAATATCTAGGATATTGCTTCCATGGAGTGAAAAATTGTCAGATGCCACAGAAGATTTGATACAGCCTTGGTGCAATACCAGCATTACTCTAGCAGATTCCATAAAAGTAGCAGAGCTCTATGAACAAGCAAAAGCCAAGGAAAAACTAATTGAGAACCATAAAGAATTCGATGTTCTACTCAAAGATTACTGGGATAAATCTCTGACCAATATTGAACTATTACAAAAACAAAATATATGGTTCAAAGGTAGGATGAAAATTAGATGTATGACTCCAGAATTACTAAAATTTATTATTCCGGATCCAGATAAATTCAAGCGTCAATTATTCGAGGACTTGGTTGATGAATCAAAGAAATTTTCCAGCACAGTCAATAAGCAAATTCAGGTATTGGAAAACCTGGGAATAGTTGACTCTGTTAGCTGGACTGGTGGTAAAAATTCTACACTTAATGAGTTTATCTTCAAGCAGAGAGAGGCGATTTCCACTATCAAGTATCTCCCACTAGTAGTTAAGTGGTTGAGATTAGATGCACAAGTAGCGGAAATAGGCCTAGAAGATATCTCTAACTCTGTGGTATCAGGAAAGATATCAGGAGGGCAAGCATCTATCGCTTTTAAGTATTCATATTACTCGAGTTTGCTAGATGAAAAAATATCTAGTAGTTCATTGTTGAAAAACTTCAGCGAAACTAAACTCGAAAGTCTCAGGCATAGATTTGCTAAATGTGATGACGATATTTTGAAGTTAAATTCACAACGAATCGCAAGTCAATTATGTGCATCAAATATTCCTGAAGGCAATGGAGCTGGCCCCGTTTCAACGTTTTCAGAGAAAAGGCTAATTCTTCAAGAAATAAGGAAAAAAGCCAGACACATACCAATAAGGCAGCTGGTGCGAAGGTCTTCAAATGCAATACAAGCTTTAAAGCCATGTTTTTTTATGTCTCCACTATCTGTTTCACAATACCTAGCTCCGGGCGATATTGAATTTGACTTAGTTATCATGGATGAAGCATCTCAAATTAGGCCAGAGGACGCACTTAGCTCAATTGCCAGGGCAAATGCCTGCGTCATAGTTGGAGACCCTAAGCAATTACCTCCGACCAATTTCTTCGAGTCGACAACCACTGATGATGGTCATGAGGAGACGATTGTTGATGATACTGAGTCAATCCTTGACGTTTGCTTAAAACAATTTCCCTACAGACGATTGCGCTGGCATTATCGTTCACAACATGAATCACTGATTCAATTTTCAAATGAGAAATTTTATGATGATGACCTAATTGTTTTTCCATCGCCTAGAGGTGATGCTAGGGGTTTTGGTGTACATTACACATACGTAGACTGTCCTTCATACAAAAATTCAAAGAATAGAGCTGAAGCGGAATTAGTTGTAGAAAATATCATTCATCACTATCAAAGCCACGGAGATCGTACCCTAGGCATCGCTACATTTAATAAGCGACAAGCTGAAGAAATACAGTTAATACTTGATAAACGAAAGCAGGCAGACCCTGTTATAGAAGAACTAATTGCTGAACATGGAGATACTGAATCGCTTTTCATCAAAAACTTAGAGAATGTTCAGGGCGATGAGCGAGATGTTATCTTTATTTCAACAACTTACGGGCCAGAAAAAGCAAACGGTCCAGTCCATCAGAGATTTGGACCAATAAATTCAGACCTAGGTTGGAGAAGACTCAATGTTATTGCTACCAGGGCAAGACAAAGAGTTGAAGTGTTTTCATCCCTAAGACCAACAGAAATAAGAATTGGGGAAGGATCCAGTCGCGGTGTACGAACTTTAAGGGATTATCTTGAGTATGCAAGTACCGGGAAAATAAAAGAACATGGAGAAAGAACAAATAAAGAGCCAGACAGTGATTTTGAAATAGCGGTAATGAAAATCATCGAAGACTTAGGCTTTAGTTGTGAACCTCAAGTGGGTGTAGCGGGTTTCTTTATCGATATAGGCGTTGCTCATCCGGACCGTCCCGGTGAATATCTGTTAGGTATAGAGTGTGATGGTGCAACTTATCACTCTGCTAGATCTATAAGAGATAGAGATCGTTTAAGACAGGAAATATTAGAGGACAAGGGGTGGCAAATCCATAGGATATGGTCAACAAGTTGGTTCCAATCAAGAAATATAGAAATAGATAAATTAGAGCGTGTTCTTAAAGCTAAACTAAAAAAAGAAAGAATTGTTGTAAACAAAACTTTAGATTCAGTGAATATAAGAGAAGTACTTGAGCAAGCAGAACACTCGACAAATGAAGAAATAAAACTTGAAGAGGAAGTTTTAACTGGCTCCCTAGAATCAGCCTTAGATAGATTCTGGGAGAAAAATATCTACCCATACTTCGACAATAGAAGTAAAAGTATCCTAAGTGAAGAGATGATTAAGCTCTTGGTTAGGACAAGGCCGATGAATGAAGAAGATTGGTTCAACAGTATCCCAATGCAACTTAGGCAGAATATGGATCCCCAAGAGAAAGAATATCTGGAAGACATCATAGAGGTAATCATGGAGTATTAATAGGGACTGTAAATAAAACTGTGTAACTGCTTAGCCGAACTATTCTCTTGATGAGGGAGAAAAGCGGCCAGAGACATTGAGACCGAAGCTGGCATTACCCAGTTCAGTAGCACTTTCCGATAAGCACTGAAAAGGAAGCAACATGAAAAATAACATCGTCACTGCATTGTTCCTTCTTCTTGGTTCCAATGCTTTCGCTTGTTATGATCAAAGCCTGAGTGATAGAGCTAATTTCGATAACTGCTTGGTTGAGGCTGAACAGGGAATTAGCTGGACGTTCACCGCTGTCTGAGGGATCAAACGAATAACCGCTTCTGGCACATCAGCGACTAGTTGTTGAAAGGTCGTTTTCGACCCAAAGTGGACGTTGGCAACTCCACTCAAAGTGACATGTATACATTCAGGGTAAGTCTCTTGAATGATTGACAAAAAGGGACGATGGTGTGACTATTGATCACGTATACGTTCCATATATGACCGTCAACAAAGTGGAGTTTTAACCATACCAGCCATGACTGATTTTGAGCTTTTAACCAAAGTTGCCTCCATATTCTCCCAGCAGGCGATTGCTGATAAAATCGGCCATCCAAGAGAAGTTGTTAATCGCTGGCTAAAAGAGCGTAGTAAACAGCCAGAACAGGAATGGCTTACTTTTACAGAGCGCGTAAGTCTCGAAGAAATGCTCCCTAAGCCCAGAATAAAAGATCATGAATTTACTTTCATTGACTTATTTGCCGGCATTGGGGGTATCAGGTACGGCTTCGAAGAGGCTGGCGGCAAGTGCGTTTTTACAAGTGAGTTCGACAAATATGCTGTTAAGACCTACCTTGCCAACTTCTACTGTAACCATAAAGTGCATGGCGATATAAAAGAGATCACACAGCCAGAAGGTAAAACAAAAAGACAGGCCTGTGACCATATTCAGCAAAACATCCCCGATCATGATGTGTTGCTTGCTGGGTTCCCATGTCAGCCATTTTCAATTGCAGGTGTATCTAAAAAAAATTCTTTGGGACGTGCTCATGGGTTTGAGGATGAAACTCAAGGAACTTTGTTTTTTGACGTCGCCCGTGTCATTGAAGCCAAAAAGCCCGTTGCAGTCATGCTGGAGAATGTGAAGAACCTTAAGAGCCATGACCGTGGAAAGACCTTCAAAGTGATCATGAAAACCCTTGACGAACTCGGTTATGTCGTAGTGGATGGTGATTTTGATGGCCTAAGCCTGGATCCAAAGATCGTTAATGGTAAGGACTTCGTACCACAGAACAGAGAGCGTATAGTCATTATAGCATTTAGAAAAGACTTGGGAGGTGCTGTAGGGCTTACACTCAAGAACATCAATCGCTACTTCCCTAAGGTAGAGCCAAAAGTCGGTGACATCCTAGAACCTAAAGATGCTATCCATGAAAAATACATATTAACTCCTAAGCTATGGGACTACTTAAAAGGCTATGCAGAAAAACATAAAAAAGCTGGCAACGGCTTTGGCTTTGGCAAAGTTACGGCCAAAGATCGCTCTACTAGAACCCTTTCAGCTCGTTACTACAAAGATGGTTCCGAAGTCCTCGTAGATCGTGGTCCTAAAAAACGTCCTCGCCGTCTTACACCTACAGAATGTGCTCGCTTGATGGGGTTTGATAAGCCTGGAGAAAGTAACTTCGTAATACCTGTATCAGACACTCAAGCATACAAACAATTTGGAAACAGTGTTGTTGTACCTGTGTTTGAGGCCGTAGCCAAGCTCATGAAACCCCATGTTATTAAAGCTCTAACTCAAAAAAAATCTCAGTCAAACAAGAAGAAAAAGGCTGCATAAGGGGTTATGCCGTTTCTCCTCAAAAGAGAAGCGAAATGATGTCTAGTATCAAGGATAAAGCTACCAAGACTGAGGTGCTAGCATGCAAAGCACTTCATAGGGAAGGGTCTTGTTTTTGTCTTCGTCTTCGTCTTCATAACAAGAAACTTCCCGGGAAGTTCGATATAGTCTTATCAAAATATAAAACAGTTATTCTTGTAAATGGCTGTTTTTGGCACGCTCATGACTATCACCAGTCTTGATGGCCTATATCTAACCGAACATTTTGGAAAAAAAGATTAATGATACAAAAGCTAGAGACCTCAGAAAAAGACAGTCTCTCGAAAAAGCTGGCTGGCTTGTGATTATGGTCTGGGAGTGTACATAAAAGGGCAGTCAACAGATTGCTCTTATCTCTTGAGGAAGAATGGATGACACAAAAAATCGGCATATACGATACGGATACAGCAAGAAACTTAAACTTAGAAACATTAACTAGTCGATTTGCTAGATTAAACGTTAAAAATATTTATGTAAAAAAACTTGCTTCGAATGACAACAGTAAAAACCAAGCTTACTTTGGATCCCACCTAACGGATCTTCCTTTCATACCTACTGGTGAAATCGTGGCTTCAGAAACCACCTCAAGTAAAACAACAGCTAGAAAAGGCCATAAACGGAAAATCAAATATCAAGCTTCGTTAAAGCTATCTTGGCTGGATGCTGAGGGACACACATATCCAACTCCAAACTCCAAGCTCATATACTATCCACAATATCCCGAGGTACGCTTCTCTGGTTTTTTAAAAGGCTCCAGTGTCAACATAAGTAGATGGATGGACCCTAAACAAGAAGGACGTGCAGAAGGTCGCTGGCTGGTGCTAGCGGTAGGTGAAGATGAAACGATTTATGCTTATTTAGCAACACCAGAAAGTTTGCTTTCAAGAGAATTGGAGAATACTGAATTCTTCGAAGCAAGTTCAGTATTTGGAGAATTAAGTTCATGTAAATCAGGCTTTATTTCAACAAGAGGAGCGTTAATTACCAAGCTTCTTGAAATACATGAAATGGGTTGGATACCGGGACAAAAACTCAGTTCTTTAGGCATTAAGGAACCATACACAGCACTTAATGCTGGGGGATACACCCTAGAAGCTGAACTGGGTGTTGCACCCAATGGTAGGGCTGAGCCGGATTATTTGGGCTGGGAAGTAAAACAATTTGGTGTAAAAGGCTTTCCTGCAACAGGTACCAAGCCAACTACACTTATGACACCTGAACCTAATGGTGGCTTCTATGTTGAGCACGGAGCCGAGGAGTTCGTAAAACGTTATGGCTACCCCGATAAGTCTGGAAAACCAGACAGGTTAAACTTCGGTGGAAAGCACCTTGTAGATCAAACCTGCAAAACGACTAACCTTAAGCTGAGGCTTATAGGCTTTCACAGTGCAAATTTGTCAATTGTCGATGCCATGGGTGTTATTGCACTAATTGATGAGAATGATGTTATTGCAGCAAGCTGGAGTTTTGCCAAACTCATGGATCACTGGAAACGGAAACACGCGCAAGCTGTTTATGTTCCATGCATGAGTCAGCCATCTACAAGAGGTGGCAAGGAATATTACTACGGCAAAGACATTGAACTAGGCATGGGTACAAACTTTGAGATGATACTGGCTGCTATGGCGGCTGGTCATGCCTATTACGATCCTGGAATCAAACTCGAAAATGCCACAACAGCCAAACAAAGAATCAAGAAACGTAGCCAGTTTCGTGTGAATCACAAGAGGCTAAACAACCTCTACAAAAAATACGAGTTTATCGATATAGCCACTACCTAGCATGGATGTCCCCGCAATCGACTTTTCACCAGATGAACTGAACTGCCTCATGATTTAGGATGGGCTTGGTCCAAAAGTTTTTGACGACGTATAAAGAGGAAAAAACTCTGAGTATAAAGTAGTTATCAGTTTAAAGTTGCGTCTATACTATAGAATAGACTTTACTTTGTGAGTATATATGGTTATAATTATCACACATTAGGCGTCTATTAAGGTTTTAAGGGTGAGTGCAAAAGAGGATAATAGAGATAAGTTTGTTAGGTTAGCGGAAAGTAGAGTGACTAAAACCATTAAAGATATCCGCTCACTTGGTAAGCTATCTGATCGGTCAAATTACACATACGATGAGCAAGATGTAAGAAAAATCATAGCTACGCTGAGGTCCGAAATTATAAATTTGCAACAAAGGTTTGATAATTCCAAATCTGATAGGGATATAAATTTTGAGTTATAAATTTTGATATTTGCATGCTCAAGTGGTCGTTGATAAACACTAGAGGAGATAATAATGAAATGGGATTTTCCAAGACTATTAAAAAATCAAGTTGAATCCGGAATTACCCAACGTGATCAATTTGATAATGATGAGGTAAGGCTCTCTGAAACGATTGTGAGGGAGGCCATACAGAATAGTCTCGATGCTGCCATCGATGACAATCAACTGGTTAGGGTCAGATTTTCTTTCCTCGAAGAGTCAAATGGTCTCAAACGTAAATTCATGAAACAATTGCTAACGGGTCTGCGACCACATGCTCATGCTTCAGGTGCCGATCTAACAGCTTTTGATTCTCTAAAACCATCAGCACTTGTAATAGAAGATTTCGGTACTAGAGGCCTTACAGGTTCTGTTACAGAAAAAGATGAAGACAACTTTAGCGATTTCTGGCGTAGACATGGCAAGTCTCATAAATCAGGAAAGAGCCGTGGAAGATGGGGCCTCGGCAAGCTGGTTTATTCATATACAAGTCAAGTAGACGCTTTTTTTGCTATCACTAAACGAAACCATGATGATAATTTTCATCTCATGGGACAGGCTGTACTCAAACTTCACAAGGTTGATGGAGTGGACTACTCTCCGCACGGTTTTTTCTGTGATCTAGAAAATGAAGGGAATCTGCTGGAAGAATTCCAAGTTCCGATTAGAGAACAAACTTTTATTGATGAATTTATCGAACACTTCTCACTCGAGCGAGGCACTGATTCCGGTCTTTCAGTTATAATCCCTTACCCGAGTAATCTTGATGGCAAACGGATGATAGGAATAGTCATCCAGAATTATTTCTACCCACTCATTACAAAAAAACTTGAAGTCAAAATTGATGACACTCTGATAAATTCGACTAATATCAGAGAACTCGCTCGTGTTTATGCGAATGAACATTTTTCAGAGATTGATACACTTTTTGATTTCATAGAAGAAGCGTCATCAGAGGACCCTGCCTCGCTTGTCATGATGAGCGAGAGCTGGACTGCAGATCAAAAACTCGGTTTAGATGACTTCGAACCTAAAGTCCTTGATGAACTACGGAAGAGATTTAGTGCAGGAGAACTTGTGTCCCTTCAAATGCCTATTTCCCTGACTAAAAAGGACTCTACGGTCATCAATACGAACTTTTCTATTTTTATCAAAAGACCCGATGGTTTGCAAAAGGGGCTTGATTTATATGTCAGAGGAGGATTAACACTTCCTTCTGAAGCCAAGTTCAGAGAACGTAAGGCTCTAGGAGTTCTCGTTGCAGAAGAAGAACCAATATGCTCTTTTCTTGGCGATGCAGAAAATGCTGCCCACACCCTTTGGACATCCCACACTGAAAAACTCAAAGAAAGTTATAAATCATCTCAGCGCGCAGTCACAATGATAAAAAAGGCTTTGGTTCAGCTGTATGATCTGCTTGCCGAAGTTACTGAAGAAAAAGATGAGCACGCACTAGATAAATTCTTCTGGTTCCAAAAGCCAGGAAAGCCAAAAAAGAAAAAAATGCCAATAAAACCAACCCCGCCTAAACCAGTTATAAATGTAAGGCGTCAACCTAAGTTTTCAGTGAACCAAGTGAAGGGGGGCTTGATCATTCAAAAAGGCAACGGTCTATTAGACGAAGAACTGCCTAGAAAGGTTTCTGCCAAGTTTGCCTATGAAATATCGAGAGGCGATGCTTTCAAAAATTGGAGTCCTTACGATTTTGATACAGCTAAAGATATTAAAATTTCTACAGCTGGTGGTGTCAATATTGATAGTGCGGGGGGACAGGAAATGACTTTCACTGTAACTTCACCACAGTTCTATATTGAAATAGGAGGCTTCGATACAAATCGCGACTTAAAGATTAGAGTTAGATAGGGGGATATATGTTAAGGACATTTAATTACACTGGCAGGCACAAAATTCTCCAGAGTGAAGTGAACTTTGAAATTCTCGAACAAAAAGGACAGCCACCCAGTTTCGATGTTATTTTTAACATTAATCAGAGGAATATGCCTCCTCATGCGAAATTATATATTGAGGCTAGATACAAGGAAACGAGGCAGAGGTTTGACTTTGGTACCTTAGGTCATATTGTTCCCCCTGCAAACAGAAAATTAGACATGTTGGACCTGACTGGTACAACTAGCTTTTGTGTATTGATTGTTGATGAATCATCTAAACAGGGTTCGATACTGGCATCTGGTAAAGGTTTCAAATATGACACAGGTGACGATGAGGGAAAATCAAGCTTGCTCACGGTGAAGGAACTTCCTCTGGATGGCCTGAGTTGGAAACTTGATTTTGAAAATTCTGATAATCCGGAATTAATTGTCAATAAACACATTCCTAATGCCTTAGATAAAATGCGCTCTGATCCTGTTTTTCAGGCTCTGATTCTCCCTGCGGCGATGAATCAAATACTAAGCCGATATCTCTTTTCAGATCATGATATGGAGAGTGAGGGATTCAGTAAATGGGTGGAATTCACTCAAAATTTTACTGACACTACGCCTTATGAAATGGATGAGCCGGAAAAAATGAAATGGCTTGATGACGTCATCGAGCAATTTGCTGAAAGATTTGAGTTTTCAACCAGACTTATCAATTTTTATAAGGATGAAGAAACATGAAAGTGAGGAAACTTAACGAATTTGGCTGTAATGAGTTCAGCAGATATATCCTTAGGTTAAGGAATGGAAGCACAGAGAACTTTCCAACCTACATGCTTACTCATTCAGATACCAGTGAAGAAATACCTGATGATATAACCTTGGAGAGCCACGACATGGATTCAAGGTATGAAATGGGTGATTACCTTTCAAAGGTACTCACTACTGTCGACTCTCAGAAATATATCGGTGACGTAGGTTTCTGGAGCTGGCTTGCATTGTTCTGGTTTGACCAGCTTTGCCCTCTACGTCGAGATAAGGTAAGCATGCCATACAATTATGTATTGAGCCGTGATTATCGGCATAGAAATAGGCATTCAGTATATACCTCTTGGCAACTGGTATCCCGATACGGGGTTGATGCCAGATATCTTCTTTGTAATAAAGAAATGTCAGTCAGGGGAGAACTCATGGAACAGCTCATGGGCCGTCAAGATATGCTTTCCATGGAAGGTGTAATGAAACTTGCCAGCAAATTATATACGGATTCCTCAACAGGTCATTTCAAAAAAGGTGTAACCTCAAGGACAAAAGGAGGTACTGTCGGCCGCTACATAAGCTTCTTGCAACAACTGGAATTAACATACGATTTATTCACACTTGATCATCTCCAACTAGCCAGCCTGCTGCCTAAAGAGTTTGAACGCTTTGGATCGAAAGAAGTTGGATAAATTATGTGGATAATTTCTATATCTTCATTCACTATGAATAAAAGAGAAAATTAATTTAATGAGTGGGTATGAGACAATTTAACCAGCTAATTATTAGGTGGATAAAATCACCCTACTTTAGGTATTATGCAGCCCCATTCCTATTGAAAGAATGAGCTATATTAACGTCTTTAAGGGTCACACAGAGCGTCTGGCACCCTTATTTTTATTACCCTTTCTTGGTAGTTAAGACCTTTTCAAGTCAACTCTTTTTTGTTTGAGGTAGGCACTATAGTTCAGCAATACTCTGATACACCCCTTGCTCTCGTTTCTTACCCCAATCAAATAAACTCTTGTCACTCGTTACCACCTAAAACTACAAACCCATATTTGGCTCAAGTGATTATTTTGTTATTATCGGGCTATCTGTTTAGAGAAGAGGAAATCCCATGAAAAATATTATCGTCGCTACGTTATTCCTTCTTCTTAGTGCCAATGTTTTAGCTTGTTATGATGAAAGCCTGAGTGATAAGGATAATTTTGATAGTCATCTAGTCCAAGCCAGAATGGGAGATGCTGAATCTCAGTTTATGCTTGGCCTGATACATGCTCAGGGATGTGGCGTAACACAGAGCCACGACAATGCCATTGAATGGTACTCTAAAGCCGCTAGGCAAGGTTCTACCAAAGCCCAAAACAATATTGGTGTTATCCACTACAGAAAAGCTCAGGATGATATTGGCTTTCTCTACTTCATAAGTGAACAGGGTAATCAAAATATAATAAAAGCCCACAAGTGGTTCAGTATCGCAGCTGCAAATGGTGATGAAGGTGCATTGATGAGCACTAGACACCTAGCGGAAAGAATGACTGCGTCCCAAATAGAAAAAGCACAGGATATGGCTCGTGAATGGATGGCTAAGCATCAATAGATTATTCCGGGGATTCATATCTCTCGGCTATCTGACTCTTTTATTATATTTTCTTAGTAGCTTAGACCTTTTCAATTTCACCTTTTTTTGTATCTGGGGTGGTATTACTAATTGCACATTAAACAAACAGCCCCCCCCGGCCCAGCAGATCAGAAAGATAAGATTCTTTTATGACAAATTTGATGATAAGACTCTTGTAATAAGCAACCAATAAGCAACCAAAAATTGATAAAATAAATAAATCGTTCACTTGCTTAAAATTATGTAGACTAGTCTTATAGAGCAATTACCAACTGTTGACGTGATACATGATTGCAAGAGCAAGGGATTGAAAATCCCTGTGTCCCTGGTTCGATTCCAGGTCGAGCCACCATCAAATTCAAAGCCTCAGCAAGTTAACTCTGCTGGGGCTTTTTTATTGGGTCATGGTAGGGTCATGTTTGAATAGTCTTTTAGGTAGTTTCTAGCCTTTACTTTATCTATTTCCGCATGCAGCATATTTAAAAAGTTTAGATATGGCCTGTCTTGATATGCGCTGTATCTAAATAAACGTAGCATATTCAGTTTGGTCGAAGCTAATGATTTTCGCGCTTGACTAGCTCTCGCGTAATCTGTAATTTTTAGCTTTTAAAAAATGAGATTTGAAAATGCGTACAAAACAAATCCTGTTACCTGTTCTTCTGTCTGTGATTGTATTAATATCTGGGTGTGCAACTGTTGGGGAAATCAACTCTGGCTTTAGAAAGATAGACAGAATGTGGGCTCTTGAATATCAAAAGACCGAAGACCTATACAGATATAGAGTTATTGATGCTCCATACGACATTGTTTATTCTCAAGTTAAGATGACATTTTTAGACTTATCAATGCCGCTGATTGTAAGAGATTATAATAAGGGGACACTCATAGCCGAAAATGAGGCCCCCAAGCCACTAACTCAAGAAGAATGGATCAAAGTTAAAAAAGAAGAGTCACCGAAAACGAAAGCTGAGGCTGGATGGCTATTTTATCTTCCAGATGATCCTAGCGATTACATTGTCACTGTCAAAGCCAAGCTTTTGGATAAAGGTGATAAAACATTTGTCTTGCTAAATTACCGAATGAAAAACCCTGAGTATGAAGAAATGGGGTTTGAGCCGTCAGAATACGCTCCCCCTCTTGCGGTTCAGCTAGGAAGCATTAAATTCTGGAATGCTTTGAAACAACGCTTAACTAGTGTTTCTTTGCCAGCTCCAAGGAAGAGAGCGAAGAGCGAAAGGTATGCACTTAATGGCGGTCAAGACAGCGTCTCATCGGTCGCAAGTTTGATGAACTACTAGCCTTTCCTTGAGAGGCTGAAAGTGAAAATTTTGTGCATAGAATATATCTTTACCTGCATAAAAATGCACTCCAAACACCCTCCCCCCATAACACTAGTTCAAACATTTTTTTATTCCTCTCCAGAATAAGTTTTTGACTTTGAAATTCATATACTTTGAATGGACCTTCCTGAATTAAAAGCATATTTTCTTATGGCTATATATGTTATTCCTCTAATAATTGGTTTGATTTTCTGGGGGAATAAATTAACTCAAAATAAAGAAGATAAAGATGAATAAACTTATTTACATTGATAAGGGCCAGACTCGATTGTAAATGCCGACTAGCGGCGTTAGTGACGAATTAAATAGGTCACTGTTCGACCCAAAGCAGACCTTTAGACCAAGACGAAACTTTTCTTTAATTATGTTTGTATATTCTGTCACGGGGTTACATGAATGATGCTTTGTGAAACTTTATTGCTCCTGTTGATGACTATAGTCTACAATCAACTTTTCGGTGCAATACCAAAGCCAAGGTATAAATTTCAGCTATATCATGAAGCAGTTTCTAATCTTCACATTGATGGCAACTCACGTATTAATTAATTGTGCGTGGGCTTCTGCACATATGGCTGAAGATTTTGACAATCATGGTTATGAGTCACCCCATGTCCATTTATATACATTATTATCAGAGTTGGGTGATACAGATAGTGATAACAATTTATCATCTTATGATCATGATGATGAATCCCATGTTCACCATAGTTTCTACCTGTTCAGTATCGATTCATTCAGTAGTGAACAAACGATAGTTCAAATACGGTCTGATTTTCGAATACCATTCGAAAACCTTGCCTTTTCCCCTCCGGTTCCACCACCTACTGCATAACTCCCTACAAGCTAACCCTATTTATTGTTGTATTTAAGTTCAGTGCATTTTTGCACATGAGCTATGGGAGTTTCTCGTGGAAAAAAGATTTAGAACGAAAGTTAAAACACGTTCGTCTTTCGGTTTATTCGGAATCTGCTTACTAGGTATTTCATTAACACCTTGGCAAGCATCATTTGCTCAGGGTTCTATTGATTTAGCCTGGGCATTTAAGCAGACGTTAATTAATAACAACCAGTTAAAAGCCTACCCTTATGAATTGCGGATTGCAGAGGCTGGCAAAATTCAGGCAGGTGTTAAACCGAACCCTAGAATTGGTGTTGAAATAGAAAATGTCTTAGGTACTGGCGATCTTGGTGGTTTGGATGATGCTGAATACACCTTGGCATTAAGCCAGACGATTGAAATGGGCGCTAAACTGGAAAGTCGAGTTAGAGTTGCTGATGCTAGATCACAAGCCAAGCAGACTGGTTATCAATTAAAGCGCCTTGATGTCTTGGCTGAGACCAGCCGTCGTTATTATCAAACATTACGCTTACAACGTTTGCAATCTGTTGTGGCGGGGCGAATTGAGCATGAACAACAGGCGTTAAAAGTAATCAAGCGTCGAGCTCAGGCTGGTGCTGTCGGTCAGGCTGATGTATCAAAAATGGTTCTACGTGTAGCACATTCACAAGCTATGCAACAGCAGTTAACTGACGAGTTGTCATTAGCTAAAACGCGCTTGGCTGCCATGTGGATGAGTGAGGCAGATTTTGACATGGTCAAAGGTGATTTATCACAGTGGCCCACATTGCCTGATACAGTCACACTAAATACTGCGATTGAAACTGCACCGAAGTATTTACATCACCTTGCGAAACAACGTTTGACTGACAGTCGTTTACAGCTAGCCAAAGCCAATGGTTATAACAATATTGACTATGGCTTAGGTGTTCGCCGTTTTGCGAAAAGCGATGATCAAGCCCTAGTTTTCAATATATCAATGCCATTGACGTTTGAAAATCCTAATCGAGGCCGTATTGCTGCGGCTTATGCTGAAAAAGAGCTGGTTGATGTTCAGGGGGAATTTAGCCTAGCTGAATTGAAACTGGAATTAGCAGAAACTCAAGAACGAATGCTGGCTAATAGTCGGCATGCTACAGCCGTGGCTGAACAATTATTACCTCGAGCCAGAACTTTATTAAAAGACACTGAGAAAGGCTACCAACAAGGCCAATATTCAGTATTGCAATGGGTCGATGCCCAGACAGAGCTATTTGATCTGGAGTATCAGTTAATTGAAATACAAACCCGTATTTATTTGCAATTGCTTGAATTAGAACGTGTAACCGGTCAGCCGATGACACAAGTAAAAAATACACTCAGTAACAAGTAAGGAATACAAAAATTATGAAACCTCATTATTTATTAACTGTATTAGCATTGGCGAGTTCGCTAGGCTTTAATCCAGCTGTTATGGCTGCATCAGACCATGCTCATGGTGACAATCATGAAATGCATGATGATAATAAAATGGCTATGGAAAAAGAAGGACCTCATGGTGGGAAATTATTAGAAGAAGGTGAATTTTCTGTCGAAATCACTATCTTCGAATCAGGAATTCCATCTGAAATGCGTCTGTATGTTTATAAAAATAATAAACCAATTGCGCCAGAAAAAGTCGATGATATTGTGATTACGTTATCGCGTTTGGGTGGTGAACAGGATATTTTGCAATTTTATCCAGAGCGAGATTATTTAGTCAGTGACAAAGTGGTGACTGAACCCCACTCGTTTGAAGTTGAAGTCAGTGCTAAATTTGAAGATCGGCAACTCCATTGGCACTTTGAGAGTCATGAGGGGCGAGCTGAAATCAGTGATCGCTTAGTTAAGCTGGCAGGGGTGAAAACTGATAAAGCAGGTCCTCAAACTTTACGCTTTATTGAGACTTTGTTTGGCGTTATTGAAATACCACAAACCCAGCGTTCTTATGTCTATGCCAGCTATCAAGGTATGGTTGAAAAAATTCACGTAAATATTGGCGATAAGGTTAAAAAAGGCCAAACCATCGCTACAGTCCTAAATACGAAAACGCTACAACGCTACAAAGTTATAAGCTCGTCTTCAGGCGAAATAACCCAGCGTATGGTTAACCCCGGTGATCGGGTTGGTAATAATGCTTTGATAGAAATCGCTGATTTATCCAAGGTGTGGGTGGAAATGTCAGCTTTTCCTGAGAGTATTGAGAAGCTGAAAGCTGGTCAATTATTTACGATTAAAGACTTGCATCAGCATGAAGTAGCTAAAGGAAAAATTAGTTATATCTCCCCGATGATGACCGGCGGCCATATTGCGCGGGCTCGTGCAGTGATTGACAACAAAAATGGTCACTGGCGTCCTGGCATGCATGTAAAAGCGGATATTGAAGTTGATAGCCGTGAAGTGCCTATAGCAGTGAAAAGCACTGCTTTACAGAGCTTTAGAGACATGCCTGTAGTCTTTGCCCGATATGACAATATCTTTGAAGTACGTATGTTGGAAATGGGCGAAACCGACGGTGAATATATTGAAGTATTAGGTGGTTTGAAGCCTGGCACTGACTATGTGACTGATAACAGCTTTTTATTGAAAGCTGATGTACTCAAAGATGGCGCAAGCCACGATCACTAAGGGGATTTGCAATGGAAAAATTAATTGCTTTTGCCGTCGGTCGTCGATGGCTTGTGGTGGCGGCCACATTATTAATAGCGGGTTTAGGACTGTATAACGCAACTCAGTTACCTATCGATGCGGTACCGGATATTACTAATATTCAGGTGCAAATTAATAGTGAGGCTGAGGGTTACTCACCACTAGAATCGGAACAGCGTGTGACCTATATAGTTGAAAATGCCATGTCAGGCATTCCTCATCTGGATTATACCCGTTCATTATCACGCTATGGCTTGTCGCAAGTGACAGTGGTTTTTGAAGAAGGCACTAATATTTATTGGGCTCGCCAACAAATCAGTGAGCGTTTGCTAAGCGTTCGCAATGAATTACCACCGGGGGTAGAACCGAAGTTAGGTCCTATTGCCAGTGGTTTAGGTGAAATTTTCACCTATGCAATCAAAGCACAGCCTGATGCTCGCAGGGCTGATGGTAATGAATATAATGCTGAAGACTTACGAACTATTCAAGACTGGATTATTCGTCCTCAGCTGGTTAAAGTCCCTGGTATTACTGAAATAAACAGTGTTGGTGGGTTTGCCCGTGAATATCAGGTGGCGCCAACTCCAGGTAAATTATTGGCTTATAAAGTCACTATCGATGACTTGATTAGAGCACTGGAAAGTAATAACCAAAATGCCGGTGCCGGTTATATTGAACGTAACGGAGAACAATGGTTAATTCGTTCGCCAGGTCAATTGGATAGCCTGAACGATATTGGTCAAGTAGTAGTTGCCAAACGTGATGACGCACCAGTACGCATTAAAGATGTAGCTGAAGTTAGATACGGTAAAGAGCTACGCACCGGTGCAGCGACAATGGATGGTCAGGAAACGGTCTTGGGTACAGCTTTCATGCTCTTGGGCGAGAATAGTCGTACAGTAGCTAAGGCTGTGGCTGAAAAGCTGGTTGAAGTTAATCGTTCATTACCGGAAGGTGTGGTTGCCGAAGCAGTTTATAACCGGACTGAACTGGTTGATAAAACTATTGTTACGGTGAAAAACAACCTCTTGGAAGGAGCCATACTGGTTATTGTCGTACTGTTTGTTTTGTTGGGCAATATGCAGGCCGCCTTTATTGTGGCTCTGGTGATTCCATTAAGCATGTTATTTGCTATTACAGGTATGGCTAGCAACAAGGTTTCGGGTAACTTGATGAGTTTGGGTGCGATCGATTTTGGCTTGATTGTTGATGGTGCCGTTATTGTGGTTGAAAACACGCTTCGTCGGCTTGGATTGGCACAACAACGTTTAGGTCGTTTATTGACAATTGAAGAACGCCTGAATGAAGTGGTAATAAGTACCCGTGAAGTATTTAAGCCAGCAGTTTTCGGTGTGTTTATTATTATGCTGGTGTACTTGCCAATTTTTGCTTTAAGCGGTGTTGAAGGCAAGATGTTCCACCCGATGGCTTTTACCGTTGTAGCAGCCTTACTGGGTGCTTTGATTTTCTCTGTAACATTTGTACCAGCAGCAGTAGCGATTTTGGTTCGAGGCAAAGTCAAAGAGAAAGAAAACGGGTTAATGTTGCTTGCCCACAAGCTGTATCAACCAGTATTAAACCTTTCGTTAAAAATACCGGTAATCATGGTCGTTGCAGCATCTGTTTTTGTTGTTTATAGCGCAAGCCAAATAACTAAATTGGGTACTGAGTTTCTACCACAGTTGGATGAACATGATATGGCGATACATGCTCTGCGAATTCCAGGAACTGGATTGGAGCAGGCTATAGGTATGCAGAAGCAGCTTGAAGATGAGATCAGTGAGTTTTCTGAGGTAGAAACCGTATTTGCCAAGATTGGCACACCGGAGATTGCGACTGATCCGATGCCGCCTAATGTCGCCGATACATTTGTGATGTTAAAGCCACGTGAACAATGGCCTGATCCAACTAAACCAAAAGATGTATTGGTTGATGAAATTCGGATGGCTATTGAGAAGGTGCCTGGTAATAAATATGAGTTAACGCAACCAATTGAGATGCGGTTTAATGAATTGATTGCCGGCGTGCGTTCTGATGTGGCTATTCGTATCTATGGCGATGACTTGGATACATTGGCTGTCTTGGGTGCAAACGTTGAAACCCTGTTAAGACAAGTCGATGGCGGAAAAGATGTACGCATTGAGCAAATGAAAGGTTTACCAATGATCTCGGTTGAACCACAACGCGACCATTTGGCTTTATTGGGATTAACAGTTGTTGATATTCAAAATGCTTTACAAACCGCTACCAGTGGTCGTCAAACAGGCTTGATTTATGAGGGTGACCGTCGCTTTAAACTAGTGGTTCGCATGGATGATGCTTATCGTCGAGATATTAAAGCATTAGCGCAAATTCCAGTTGCAATACCTGGTAATGCAAACCCTGACTTGAGCTACGTGCCTTTAGGCGAAGTAGCTGATATTAAGGAAATTCAGGGGCCAAGCCAGATTAACCGTGAAAGTGGTAAACGCAATGTGGTGGTGACAGCTAATGTAGAAGGTCGTGATCTTGGTTCATTTATTGCTGAAACGCAGGAATTAATGCGATCACAACTAGATTTACCAAGTGGTTACTGGTTAGGTTATGGAGGTACTTTTGAGCAGTTACAATCAGCTATTGGACGTTTAAGTATCTTGGTACCACTGACGTTATTGTTGATATTAATGTTGCTATATAGTGCCTTTAATTCATTACGCGATTCGTTAGTCGTCTTTACCGGAGTACCTTTAGCCTTAACTGGTGGTGTGATGGCTTTAATTTTCCGTGATATGTCGTTATCTATTTCAGCGATAGTTGGTTTTATTGCCTTATCTGGGGTTGCAGTATTGAACGGTGTGGTGATGTTGTCATTTATTCGTGAATTACGTGAAAAAGGTGAAACATTATTGGTTGCCATCCAACAGGGTGCTAGCCAACGTTTACGTCCAGTATTGATGACAGCACTAGTAGCAAGTTTAGGTTTTGTGCCGATGGCCATTAATACTGGTGCTGGTGCTGAAGTGCAGCGACCACTGGCAACAGTAGTCATTGGTGGCATCGTATCGTCAACATTGTTGACCTTAGTGGTGTTACCAGCCCTTTACCTAATGGTACATTATTTTAGCGACCGTAAAGCCTAGCAGTGAAGAGTTTTCCTGGTGCATATATCCTGCACCAGGAAAACGAAGGTCGTGACTCACAGGCCACATGGAGTATCCAGAAATCTTATAACGAGTTTGTTAACGAATGTCTGCTTTTGGCACTGAACAGACTAATTCACTAATTTGGATCGTCATCGCATTTTAACTAACTACGGCTAAAACTATTTGGAGTACGAAATATCCTCGGAATAGAACTTGTTGGAAGAAAAATAAACATAACCCTTTGGTAACATATAAAGGTTCTCGCTATGCGTACTAATTACTACCGAAATAGGGGCTGACTAACTCGCTATGCGTACTAATCATTTTGCATGTAGTCTCTATACGAACTAATCAGTGTTTTTGTCTCTCGCTATGCGTATTAATGTAGTCGCTATGCGAGTCAGCGTTTCTATTGTTAATGGTGGTTAAAATCTGTTTTTTCCTCCAGCCAAAAACCCAATGGTGTATTTGTCGAGTTAATATCTAATTTGCCTTTGCACTCATCAACACTATTCCAGGTAAAAGCGTACAGCGTCGGCTTATGCCTGCCACCCTGTCTTGATTTCACAATAAACCCGTAATAAGTCAACTCTTTAACTGCTTTGTGAAGTGTACTGGATGACTTCCATCCACGTTTTTTCATTATTGACCAGGTAGCACATAAATCACCGTTATTTTTCCCATTAAATTGTAAGCCAAGATCGTTCAGCAACTTCACAGCATGGGCTGATAACTTCACATAGTTAGATGAAGCCATCACAGCATGAGGTAGCCCGAAATATTGTCCCTTAGCTCTTCTATTGTTATTGCGCTCCCATTGTTTGTCAGCCATACATTACCTCTCCCTTTCTGCTTTTTGCCGCTTCAGATAAGCTAGGGTTCCTACTAAATCATCGAAGGGTAACAAGGCTAGATTTTCAAGGTTTATGCCTGTATCAGGTAATCTAGCAGCTAAGGTTTTAGATTGTGTCAGCAGGGTTTGCCATACTGACATCATGGGGGTAATATTAGTCTTGTACATTTTGTAAGCCTCTTTCGGTTTGGTCGCTGTTGGGGGCTTTTTCTTTTCTACATTCAGGCCATACCCCTCCTTCTAATGCTTTCCAATACTCACAGCACCGCTTAGGTCTACCTTGATAACCTAGAACGGTTACAATTTTTTGTAACATCTCAGCACCATAACGCTTTTGAATTTCTAATATGGTTAACGGCGAACAATAGTCACTCAATTGCCTTTTAGCATCAAAATGGGAGTATGAACTACCAGCCATTAATGCTAGTAACCCCCTGCTTACTTTAGTTTCTGCTGGTGGTATAGTTTCAGTTCTCCCATTCATTACTTAACCTCCACATTATGTGAATGTTTAGCAATGTATGCATCTAGATCGGATAAACGATACCTTACAGAACGACCTATTTTTGAATATGGGATATTGTTTTCACCTGTTGAACGCCATTTATTCATGGTTTTCGGCGACATGCCAAGGTATTCGGCAGCTTGCTCAGGTGTGATTAGGTTTTCTTTAGTTTTCATTATTCATTCTCATCTAGCCAGCATTTGCTGGGGTCGAGAATCAATATATAGGACTGTTTAGGGATATTTAGCTAACTTTCCTTATTTTCCTTATTTTTTTCGTATGTAGCCGTAATTACCAAGGTCTTTACTCATATTTTTTTTGTCGAAAGGCAAGATCGTTAGGCCAATAATCTCACTGTTCTTTGCATCGTATTCATAATTTGGACTGTTTTTAAGATGATTCCATAACTCAGAATAAGACGGTAAGGAGCCGTGTTCTCGTTCATAAAGAGTTATTTCATAATCCAAAGTAGCAAAGACTTCACTGTACCTTGTGGGTGGTGAGCTATACCTAGTTGATCTTTCTTGTGCTTTTAAATAACAACCAATTAATATGCTGATTGTTGCTTCAAACGATGCTTTTTCCTTTATTATTCTTGTTTCTTCCTTTCCTCTTTTCACTTCTTCCTCTTTTGTTAGTTGTGACAACAAACTTATTCTTGGAAGCGTCTTTACCTCACTGAGTTTTTTTTGTATTTTTTTTATCTCTGTTAATAGTTCCTCTGGGGTTAAGTTTTTCATGCGTTCGTTCCTTGCGTCGCTCAATAAAAGAACAAGCCAATAAGTAGGCCTGGCTGCTTTTGGGCTGTATATCCGAGGCTAGGATTAACTCGTTACCTCCGGAGCTTAATTACATTATCTTTCTTCGTTACTCTAGCTTGAATGTAATCCGCTACTTTGTTGACTGCTTGTCTTAAAGTCTCTTCCTCGGTCACTATATAACCGCCTGTTACATCATTAGTTGTTGTATGGTTCATTAATCGTTTAATCATAGTTAATGGCAGGTTGACAGCCTCAGCTATCGTAGCAAAAGTACGCCTACAATCATGTGGACTAAACTCCACACCTGAAGCTTTTGTAACTGCTTTCATTGGCTTTGCTGGCACTGCCATCGGCCTATCTGGTTTATCTCCTGCAAAAACCCATTTATATTTGCCAGTCTGATCTTTTAAAGTCTTAATATCTGGCAATATTAGCTTAGGAATAGGTAATGTGTGGTTAGTGCCATTTTTGGTGTCATAAAGCGTGATTGTTTTCGATCTCATATCAACATGTGACCATTCAAGCGTTAATAATTCTGAACTCCGAAAGCCCATATACAAGGCCATTAATAAATACACTTTAGCTCGTTGATTAGACATAGCTTCAACAGCCTCATGCCAAGCCTTTAATTGTTGGCTCGGTATCACTCTGTCTTTACGATTATTTTTATGCCACAGGCGAGCCTTACTTAGTATGCTGGTGGGGTTACTGCCTATCATTCCAACAGCTTGAGCATAATTCAGAGTTAGACGTAATACTCTCATTGTGGTGTTTGCAGTCGTTTTACCTTTTTGTTGGCTGATTTGTTGTTGGCGTTTTAAAACCATATCTTCTGCAATACCTGCAACAGGTAGCTTTAGCCAATCACTAAAGCCTAGTTTTAACTTATAACGATAGTCTTTGACTGTGGATGACTTTAAGTCACGACCTGCTAGATACTTCTCCAACACGTCCACCAACTTAGTTTCTGATAAATCTTTTTTACGCTTCTCTGCTATGGGATCAATGCCTGAATTAATCGAAGATAAAATGCTCTGAGCTTTTTTCTGTGCTTCTATAACGGCCACATCAGTAAACTTTCCAATCGTCACTCGTTGCATTGTTGAACCATTCCACTTCAATACAACAAAAGATTTATTTCCAGTGCTGCTTACTCTACAAGTTAGTTTTGGCACTTTGAGATCGTAATAATCGACACGCCCTTTTTCTGGAATGGGCAACTCTTTTATTCTGGCCTGCGTAAATTGAAACTTCCTATCCATATATCACCTCAAGCATGATTTTATGCCACAGGTCATGGCTGGGTCATGTTTTTATAGTGATTTCAAGTATATCTGAGTTATCTATAGAGATAAACATAAAGCATTAAATGTATTGATATATATAACTTTAAAGGCAAAAATAACCTATTTTATTAACCCTAGCAAAACCCTAGTCTTTTGAATTGAAAATCCCTGTGTCCCTGGTTCGATTCCAGGTCGAGCCACCATCAAATTCAAAGCCTCAGCAAGTTAACTCTGCTGGGGCTTTTTTATTGGGTCATGGTAGGGTCATGTTTGAATAGTCTTTT
>Ga0228674_1000508_pt1 | contig 26708 bp, 17 predicted proteins | sample 1D_rmetaG_FD_189054 | JGI IMG/M metagenome (GOLD analysis project Ga0228674, IMG submission 189054) | Seawater microbial communities from Monterey Bay, California, United States - 1D_r | ecosystem: Environmental > Aquatic > Marine > Coastal | place: USA: California | collected 2016-09-26
ACTATTTTTTTTGCACGGTATTCCGGTTTCTTCGAAGATGATAACTTCGCCCGGACCCCTTCGGGGAGTGTTCACAGCTGGTGGTGACAAGGTCAGGTGTGAACTCCTTAAGTACACATAGTAAAAAAGTTGTCGTGTAACGGTTTTGTGACAAGGTACTTTGCGTGTATTGCTCCTAGGGAGACAGTAACGCAAAGGTGAATATCTCGTACCGTGTGCATAAGGGCCGAAAATCGGTCGCTATCAAATGTGCTCGAGTTTGCCTTTTTTGTACAGTGATTACGTGATTAATTAATCAACCTGCAACCTAAAAATAGACGGCGGTTACGCCGCATGAGTTCGGTTGGTGGCGCGCAGCCGAGCGCGTGCGCTGAGATGGGCGTTTAAGGTCTCGTTGAGACGTTGTAAGGCCTCGTTTTGGCGTGCAACGTGTTGCCAAAGCGCGTCCAGGTTGGGTGTGGTCGACAAAGAAGTCGGTTCAGTTGGTACGTTTGGTACGATTGGTGGACTTGGTGGCGAATCGGCGTGTTTTGTGGCGGCGGGTAGCTGCGTCATGTACAAGGTTCCGACGACGATGATACCAATCATGACCACCACGAGACAGAAGAGGCAGGTGGTCATCCATCCGTTGTTTGCCGAGTTGACGCCCCTTCCAAACGAGGGACGACGCGTGCGTCGCGCCACCTTGTACTCGCGAGAGCGCACAAGAGCCTCGTCTTCGTACGTGTAGCCGTTGTATGGAGAGTTGTATGGAGAGTTGTATTGATTGTTGTATTGATTGTTGTATTGCGCATAGACATAGCCGTTTTCTTCGTCGATGTACGACTCTGGTGGCGACGCAGGCCCGACAGGCGCTCGTCGACGCGCCACATTCTGCACGGACGTGCCGATCAATTGGCCAATCGGTTGGCTGGTCGGTGAATGCGAAGGCTGGCTGGCGATTTGGCTTACCAATGACGGGTTGGTGGACGGCCCGGGTGGATTCATCGACGCGTTGACAGGAGCGGGCGGCAGCGGTTGCAGTGTTTGATTTGGAGGCGCACTGACCTCATATTCGTGCACGAAATGCGTCGCGGTCTCGGATGCGGTGCCGGTGCGCAGCGTGTCCGCTGTTAAACCGTGCAGCGGAGGCATCGTTGCGCTATATAACACGCCACACGCAATGGCGATAATATTTACGACGCAAAAGCATCCCTTGAGGAGTAGCGCCGAACTAGCGCCATGTCGTCGTTCGTACCCAATCCTTCGGCCGACAGCTTTGATGAGTTGCGTCGCGACGTGGAAAAGGTGGAAGGTGTACGCACCTTCGCCGTCGATTTTTTGCGCACGCTCTCGTCCACGTTTTGTATGCATGACTGCAAGGAGGACACCTCGCAGATGCGTACGGAAATGAGCAAGTTGGTCGGCAGATTGAAGCGCGAACGCCCCGTTGAGGGTTCGATTTCGGTTGACGGTTCGATCGATGTGAGTGAGGCGGTACGTAAAGCGCGCAAGATTTTAGGACAAAACAGCGACGTCTACTTACAGGTTGGGATTACAATGCTTTGGACCGGCGAGCCCGAAGCGGGTCGGTACGACACGGACGAGGTCGACATACAAAACACGCTCTTTCCGTCGTCGATTCGCAGCTATGGCTCGATGCAACAGCTGAGTGTCGACGCGACGGCGCTGTCGCTGTTGCGCGGCCGTAAGGAGGCGCTCGAACAGCGTCGCAATCACCTTTACGAAGAGTTGCAACTCACGCTGCTCCCTTTGATGGCGTATTTGCTCAGCATCAAGGAAGTGGACGAGTATGTGCGTCATCGCTTCCAGTTGTTGAAGAACCGCATTGAACTTGGCGCCGAGCCCGTCGAACCAGCCGAGGCGGACGATGCGGCGGACAGTGCGGCGGACGATGTGATGCGCAAAAGGGCCATCAACTCTGAAGTCACCGAGGCCATTCGCCACACCAACGACTTGTTAGACGTGTTGACCGGTTCATCTATGACCTTCTCTATGCGACTGACGGTGTTGGGACAGCAGTTGGGGGAGGCCGAGAGCCAGTCCAGCTTTTACAAGTTCACGGCGCAAATGCAGACGCTGATACAGCTGGTAGCTCCGCTTTTGGAATCAGAGGAAACGCAAGCAAACGGCCCTTTGAACATGGCGTTGCTCGATACGTGCCTCTGCGATGCGGCAGCCAACGAGCAGCAATTCCCCCCCACGGCGCTCTTGCGAGACGAGACCATCTCGCTTACGTCAGAGTACATTGCGGCGGTCAAACTCAACTCTTCCATCTCGAAGCAAATCGAAAGCTACGCAGCTGGCCCGCCCCTCTTCCTTCCAGAAGGAGGAGTAGAAGGAGGAGGCAACCTCTCAATGTTTAGCCCATACACACCGCCGACGCCGGCGGGGAACGACGACCAATCGACCTTGCGCTTTCCTTTTGCGCCGCTGGAACTCGTTAATTATAATGGTCTGACGTCGTCGCAGCTGCTGCCTGTCTATACATGCGCCACGCGGCAGCTTTTCTCGTTGCCATCGCCGACGCAGTCGTACAAGAACGAGAACCAGGAGTTTGTACCTTACACATGGTATACACTACCGGGCGGGAAGTTGCTAGGACGCTCGGCGATGCGTCCGTTGGTAAAACAAGACGTCGAACGCATCTACGAGCAAGCGACGGACGGATCCACACGCGTCGACGGCGTGTTACAACATCACTGGCGGCTAGACTCGGACGATCAGAAGTTCAAGATGGATTTTCGCATCAAGATCATCGAAAATCAGATCCTACGCAACGGCCAGATCGGATACATCGATGCCGCAATTGAAAAAACCCCAGGATCCAGCTTAGGAACCTTCCGTTCCTTGCCGGTCGTCAAGACGTGCTGGCTTCCATTGGCCGAATCCAGCACAGCCGATAAGCCCAAACAGAACCAATTCAGTCTGGACGAGACCAGTCGCGCTGCATGTCGTTCGACTCTCTTAGGTGCTTTATCGACCGGTGCGTACGCGCAGTACACCAAACTGAATGGGTCGGCCTTTGCGAATCCGACCGCGGACGAGACGAAGGCTAAGAGCACGGCATTGCGCGTGGCTTCGTTGTTCAAATTGCATCAGTTGGCGCCATTGCTCTTCATTCGGTCCAACACGAAGAAAACCCAAACGTGGAAAGAGGACGGTGCGAATTACAATGTTTCTCTCAACGTGAAAAACAACAAAGAAATCAGCACGGTTAATGATGTGGAACTCTTTACGCCGTTGCCTCCGCTGTACGTGCACGACAATATCACGAGATTCACGGCGATGAACGCCGTTCCGATAGAAGACTCAAAGGGTGTGCAGGTCAAACCGTTTATCGCCAAGAGCGCTGAGGCGGCCGAGGCGGCCGGGGCGGCCAAGTTCATTGAGATGAAGAGGTTCAACAATACGCTTGATGGCGAAGGAGAGACGCCCTTGAAGATCGGACGCGAGTCGATCGAAGTGCGAGAAGAACTGGACAGCACCCCGGATCTCAATGATGTTGAAAACCCCAACAGCCTAAGTTCACAAACGGCCTTGTTGAATCAACTGATTGGCGCGTTAAAACAACGCCCTTACGCAACGCCAGACAATGTGTCAAATGCGGACGACGGTCGGCCGATGATGCGGTTGCTGCACAGGAGCCTGTTCGCCAATCGACGATTGATGCGGGAGTGCGCGCGGAATGAGACGTCCATTAAGCTGATGACCAACATTCTGTTGCAAACGGGCGAGGCGACTGGGATTAGTGGCGATCCCAGAGGCGACACCAGTGGCGGCTTTGAGGCCGACAGCCTCTTTTACCAAGGCAGGGCGGCCTTGCAGTCGCAAGGTCAGCGCGGCGCGATCGATGCGGTCGAGCGCGGGCGGCGAGAGGCCGTTTGGAAGGACGCGCTTCGTGAACTGACCATCAGCGGCGACAAGCTGTTCATCTTTCTTAAGACGCTGGCCGGGCTGCTGCACGACGACGTGACGAACATCATCAAGATGGAGGATCGCAGCATGGAGCAGGCGCAACGCGTGCGCGCCGAGCAGCGACGCGAGGCGCTTCGGGCCACCATGAGCTTCAGCCAGCGCTCGATGGACGCGTTGATGGGCGCCATCTTCCGTCAGAGCAACTTCCGCCTCGACGTCGACCAGTCGCAAGACGGCGCGTCGCAGGCCACGACGATGGCGGGTGAGCTGGTCGTGGTCAGCGAGGAGACTGTGGATCGCATTCGGAAGCTGGCCAACGAGACGAACAACCGTTCCTTTTTCGAAACGCAGTCGCAGCTGACGAGCTTCTTGGAGCAGAGCAAGGGCGTCTCGATGCCGTTGCAAGAGCTGGTCCAAGGCGTGCGCGCGATCATCCGCACGCAGCTCACCGAGAGCCTCGACATGGCCAACCGAATCGACGTGCACGACGAGCGCGGAGCCATGGACTTTTTGTCCCAGCCGCGCAACAGCCTCATCGTTCGGCTCAAGAACGAGACCTTTGCAGCAATCCGACAAGCCTACGACGCGCTGACGGTCGAAATGAACGCCAAAGGTCGGCGTTTACAGATGCAAGGAATCCCGGTGTACGTGTGCGTCGAAGGGCCGTCCCGCCCTCTGTGTGATCAGTTTGCGGCGCTCTCGGCCTACTTTATGTCGCAAAGCCGGCTGTTCAGCTCGTCGGCGTCCGTGTATGTGAGCGCGCAATCGGCCAGCAGTAACGCCCTCATGTTGCGCGTTGCCTTACAAAAGTGCTGCATGCGTGCGATCGAGTATCATCAGGGTCGCTATTGAAGTATATAACGTGTGTGCGCTATGACAAAAAAGAGTAGAAGCGGCGTAGGCAAAGCAAAAAATGCCGTTTCATTCGCCACTCGGCAAGCCGTCCGTATTAACAAAACCAAGACTCGATGTTCCCCGTCCTCCAAGGGAACTACCGCCAGAACCCATCAAAGAGCCACCCAACGAACCAATTGATGAGACGGTCCCAGTTTCGGCGTTGATGGACGACTTGTACGCACCAACGTACGTTGTGGTCAACAATTTGCGACCGGAGGTGTATCAAGTGTTGCAGATGGCCTACCAACAAGCGTCGATGTCGGTGGTAGCAGTTGCGCGATCGAGCGGACAAAGTGCGGCGGACGAGTATTTTGGCGACGAAGGATTCGACGACGAGGAAGAGACACCACCAACCAGCTCTTCACAAGCGTCCGTTCCGACGGCGTTGTTAATACAGGCCGCACAACTGGAAGGCATCCCGAACGAGGTCATTCGTGAAGCATTTTTCCACCTCGGGCAGACGGTGTACTTGCCGAAGCCCTTTTCGATGAATTCTGTCATTATCGCCATGGTGGGTCCTGTGCAGGCGGTAATGCGCGCCTATCGCGAGCGGCTACGCAACGGCGAACCTCCGGTGGCGCCCCACGCTGCAACGAGGCCCTTGGCCAATCTTGCGGACGCACAAGAGGCGGAATACAAGCAGAATATGGTTCGCTTGCAACAGTACACGACGAAGCGCGACCAATACGCGGGGTTTTTGTCGCAAATCAACGTCGTTCAGATGAGCACGACGCCCGTTCCCATTGACAGCTCGGCGTTGACCATCGAAGTCGCGTTGCAGATGATTTTGAAGGCGTGTGCAAGCATGATGCGCGAAAGCTTTCGAGAAGTCATTGACGCCCATCCGACGTTGACCATACCGGACCTCTTTTTCGAAATGGGACGGCATCGCCAAATGTCGCCGCTGTGGCGCATGTACGCCTTGATGCGCAGCGCGGCCTTTTCACAAGACTCGACGGCCGTCGCGCAGCTGCGCGCGTTGCTGGGAACGCCCATGGAAGGAATGGATCAGACGCTGTTGCAGCAGTTCCTGACGGTCATGGATTACAAATCGACACCAACGACCTCTTTCGACTCGTATCAGCAGTACGAACTGCTGGAAGACGCCATTGTGGAGCTCGAGCTCCGCCAGATGCTGTTTTCGAAGGCGACGCCCGCGTTGTTGCAACTGACGCTGCCCTCGGAAGTCCCTGCCGCCGCAAGTGTCGGCCAAGGTGCGGGTCCAAGCGGCCTCCAGCTCCAACGGACGCCCAAGCGTCCCAACAAATCGCCGTCGGCCGACGCCAAACGTTCTCGAAAGCAGCCCGAAGCAAGACCCCAACAGGATTCACAACAGGATTCACAACAACAAGAAGCGAATGCGTTGTCGGTTGTGCAGGCGTGGCGCGAGACCGCCCTCGAGTTGAGCAGCGCGATGGCGACGGCGCAGCGGACCCCTACCACGAATATTGAGCTTTCGCAAAAGACGCTGCAAGCGATCCACAAACGGCTCAAGAAGCGCTCTCCTACCGGCACCGCCGTGTCGTTCAACAAGCTGTTGGAAGCGAGACGCTCGCCCACCGAGCATGGCCTCACGTATGTGCAGCAAACGCTGGAGTCCATCGGCCAGGTGGCACGTGTGGGGGCCGCGTTTTCGGACGACTTTCAACGTCAGATTCAAGATGTCACAAGCGTCTACCAGGACCTCCTTCGGTTTATGCGAGAGATTAAGCGCAGCTTTCAAGAACAGGCGGTCGCCGTTTCGCGTAACGCCGATCTGACAGCCACGGCGGGTCAAGTGCTACAAGGTGCGCAGGAGAGTCTGCAGCGGATTCAGGAGGCGCAGGCCGCGTCCAAAGCGCCGTCGGCACAGCTTACAAATTTGTTCACAAAGCCGTTGATGTTCAATGCGGTCGCGCTGGCAACACGCACCAAGTACATGACCAGTCTTAATGAGCTGATGTTCGCCCGTTGCCTTCCGGCGATGGACGCGTTTTTGGCGTGGCACGGGCAAGCCAACACCTTTGACGCATCGAGCGCCAAAGAGATCGACTCTATCATCGACAACGGCTTGAAAGCGACGCTGGAAGGCAGCCTTTCGTTGGTGCCGAGCAAGCACGACTTGGATTGGTTGCACAACTATCAAGAGATACAGCTGAAACACATCCTTCGGACGTGTGTGCAGGCGGTGCAACTGTCGGCCAAGCAGTACCGCTTGCCCATCAACAAGGCGTTCGAAGATGCCGTGTCGCTCTTTCTATCGGCGGATGTGGACGTTTCAAACGCCACGTCGCAAAATATCGTCGCGCCTCAACTGTCCGAATTGGATAAATCTCTGAGTCATGCGGAGGCGCGGCTGGTCGAGCTGGACAAGGTGTTGGACCAGCGTGCAAAGGCGTTGGCCGACGCGAGGCAGCAGTTGGATTGGCTGTTACAAGGTATTCAAGAGTTGGAGACGCGCGTTCGCTTCTACGATTGGAATACGCCCACGGGCATGCCCCCTTCGCAACGCGTCTACCTGATTTTGCAGCCGCTTCGCACGCTGCGCAACTCGATTGGCGAGACTGTGCACGGGCGGTTGCATTCTTTAAACCTTGCCAATCTGCAGGCGCAGTTTGAGCAGGCCCAGCGGGCCTTGCAAGCGGCGTGCGAGCATCATCTGCCACAGATTACGATGCAAATCGAGCAGGCTCGGATGGCCGCGATGCAGTTATGGGACGCCGAGCTGGGATCGACGCTGTTCCAAACGAAGGCCAACGACGGTGACAGCCTGTACCATACCATGCACGAGATGGACAATACGCCCTTGCTGAACCGGCGTCAGCTGTTGCACCTTGAGACCACGTTTCTCGACAAGTTGGAAAGCATCACGGGTCGATTCAAAACCGCTGGCATGCCCGCGTACTATTACACCGAGATCGATGTCGCGCTGAGTGAGGGTGGTTCAAATGTGAAAACGAGGCAGTTGAAGATGCCCGACCATCCATACGTCGAATCACAACACCATTTTGAAAATATGCTGCAGCACCTCGTTTCGCGCATGGGCGTTGCCGTGCAAAACTTGGTCCAACTGGGCAAGGCGCCTCTGGGCGGGCCTGACGATTCGGTGGAGATGTTATACATGAATCGCAACGCGTTGCGGCTTCGGTATGCCAACACGATGCGATTTTACGATCAGGTGGATGGCATCCTTGGCGAGGTCTTCGGTGCGCCGCCGCCGATCAAGCAGGCCTCCTCGTCCTACCCGTTGAAGCAACGGTTGGCGTTGGGCCTCATGCGGCTGCATACCAAGTTGTCCGACACCGCGACGCTCGAAAATACGACCAAAGCGACGACGTTTGTACGACGCGTCGCCGAGGCGTACCAATCGAGCATGGAAAGCGCCGATCAGTACTACCAACAGGTCGAGGCGGTGCACACCGCCTCGCACTTGCAAAAGAGTGCGTGGTTCGATCAGATCAAGAGGCACTTTCAAGTGCTACTGACCCACTTTCGAAAACGGCTGGTGGAGACGCTTCCCACTGCGTCGTCCGAAGGCGAATTCGAATCGTACGAACAGTATCGGTCGATCATGCCGATGCTGGCCGACATTTACAAAGATTTGTTGGTGCAACACGTCGAAGGCGTTTACAACTGCCACACAGGCGACGCCCTGCAGCGAAAGCTCTTGCAAAAGATGGGGCTCGTCGAGGCGCTTTCGGTGTTCAAGGGCACCAAAGCCTTCGCCAGGCTGACCTACGAAACTATGCAGACGTACCGCCTCTCTTACGACATGGAAACGGAGCGACGCGCGGTGTTGCCTTACCTCTCACCAGAGGCGCCGGCGTTTTCGCTTGCGCCATTCACGCTCGAACCGCCCCAAACGCGCGATCTGCGCGAGTTGGACGCGCGGTTGGCCAACTATGTCTTTTCGGAAACGGGCGCCTTGCCACGTTGCTATGAAGCACTCAACCGCATTTCGACGCTGTCAAATCTGGTGTCGTTGACACGCCTGCGCACGCAAGCAGGGCTTCGCTTCCGAGACGTCGATGTCGTGTTGGAAGCGACGGAGACGGCCTTCAACTATGCCAAAGAAGCGCTGCTCGTGGCGCGCTTTTTACAGAATGTGGTTTACAAAGTATGCGGAGAGATCGAGGACTTTGGCACTGTGCAAGGAGTTCAACTCGGCACGACCGGCGTCTACGCGTCGTCGATGGCACAGTTGCGTCACTACCAGGACATTCTGGAAAGCAGCTTGCAATCGTTGCCCACGAGCTTGTCGTTGTCGGAAGAGTTCTTGAACCTGAATCACCTGTTCCAGCGCGCCTTGCTTCAAGACCAGCTGCGTGAGGTCGCCAATTTGCCCTCGGCCGCGGGTTCTTCTGGCGGGGTTGCCTTCAATTCTGGTGGCGAATTTGGTGGCGAATTTGGTGGCGTCATCGGGACGGATGCCGTGACGATGAATCTGACCGCAACCAGTGCACAAGGCGGAGACGTCACGAGCGACGCAATCGCAGAGGCACAAGATGAGGGCCTCTTGTACAGGAGTACGCGTCTGTTCGACGAATGGGATTCGGACGACACGTCCCGTTCCAAAAGCGCGTCTCCTCTTGTGAAAGAGATGCTCGATCAGCTGCAAGGCCGCGTGAGGAGCGAGACGACGGAACAGCTAGGCCAGCGTCTACTGGCGCACGAGACGCGGCGACGCAACATCGTGCGTCAAGAACGCGCTTCGGCCGACGACAGCCACCTGATCGCATGGAGAAATCGTTTCCAAATCGTATCCGAAACACGTCTCTTAGACGCGATTGAGACCACCCTCGGCGCGTCACAGACGGCCCACTCGTGCATCCTCGTGCTCTTCTACATGATGCAATCGATCGGAGCGACGCTCAGCAACAAATTGAATGGCGAAGGCAGTGGCGTGGCTCCCAGGTACCAACAGGCCATGCAAACGGTCGACGACTCGTACGCTGGAAAGCTGGCCGATTTTGTGACGTTTGATCGAGAGGCCGAGGCGTTCCGCATGCGTCGTGTTCCAAACATGGCGCAACAGGCCGCCACAACCGACGACGTGGCGACGTTGCAAAGCTACGCCTCGGCGGCGGCGCTGTTACAACAAAACGACCTGACGCGCCTGTTGCAACTCGAATTGAACAACCTTTCGGAGACGGAGTCGGAAGCGGGCGTTTTTGAGAGTTCCTCGACGGCATTGGACCAGTTAGGCCTGCCTTCTATGCTACTCGATGGGCCCAAAATCAACGAGGAACAGTTCGACCTGCTCTTGAACGACGCCTCCGCTTTGGACCAAGCTTTAAGGGAGACCGATCTCTTGACCGCACTGGCGGCGGACTTTCCGGCGGTGCAAGAGGCTGTTGCGGAGGCCCGTGCCGTGCAGACCCAAACGACGACGCTTGATGGCACTCCGTTGACACAATCGATTCGCGAGGCGTGTTTGGACATGCTTTCGTCTCTACGTGATGGCGAGTTCATCAAGGCACGCATCTCGACGCAACAAAGCTTTAACATCGACGTGCTGCGTCCGTACCTGTTCCCACCGCTGGTCGACCTGTTTGATCAGATTGCGTCGCTCGAAATGGTTCGCACCGCCTACGACGACGAGCGCGAATACTTGACCGAAGAACTCGAACGGGTGGAAGCGATGCATCCAGAGTCCGAAGAGCCCGTCGCCAGCAATGCCCCGACGCTCAACGGTATGCCAAGCATCTCAGGCAATGACGACGACATGTCGGAGGACGAAGCGGACTCGGCGATAGAGTCCGCCGCAGTAGCCGCAGATTCTGCGACAGGATCTTCGTTTGTTGCTCATGCGGCAGGCGCAATGGACGCGGCCGCACGCTTGGTCTTTCCGTTCCAAGCGCCATTGCAAGCGGCGTCCGCTTCCACCCTAGAGCAACGAGCACAAGAGTTCTTTGGCGACGAGTACGACCCTCGGAAGAAGCTGAGCGACTACATGGCGCGGGTCATAGACCGCGGCATTGTGAATATCCTAGAGAGCAGCGAAAAGATGCACATCACTCCAGTTGCCGCCTTGGCCGAGTACTTTAACACGTCCGAGGTGATGCTTCTCGGCGATGCCACCTACAATTACCTGGCGCGCACCTGTCGACCGCTCTTCTCGCCCTATCGCGCCGGCTGCTTGCACGCGACCTCGTTGGAAGAGGCGATTCAAATCGCCTTCATTTTCGCGTTTTTGCACGACGAAGCGCGACTCTGGACCAAAGCAAACGAACAAATGAACAGACAAGACGAAGACTATGAGAAGGACGACGACGGAGGGGCTGACGAAGGCGATCCCAACGATCCGCGCATCGTCCGAGAGACCATCGATCGATCGCTGCAAACGACCTACGGAATGTCAACCTTTCTATCGACTTGTTACAATGTGCAAAAGGGCGTGCGTGAGACCGGTCGCGCTCGGCAACGCAAAGAGATTGCTCAAATCTTTGCGGCGCACCCTTCTATGCGCACCATGCTGCTCGATGGCTACGAAACGGGCAAATTACCCGTCGATTTGCTGTCCACGCGCGCGCCGGTGCAATTCGTCATCGCTTCGGCCGAGTCAAATCCTTCCCCGACAGAACTTGCCTTGGTCGAAGTCAAAACCAACATTTCGCCCTCGGCCGATGTGCCAGCGGGCATGCCCTTTGATCAGTTTTGCACAAACTACTCGGCCAACATTAAGGTGGAAAGAGCCCCTGTTACGGACGAGGATCGTGCGTATCAAGCGAGTTTCTTATCGATGTACACACAAGGCCGGCAGATCAAAGCGCCCATCCAGTTTCCGCACCCGACGACGCTCTCACCTACCAGCTTTTCACAGCGCGCCCCTTCCGACGGTGCGACGACGCCGCCCAATCAAAATGCGGTCGAGCGAGAGGTGACCGTCTATGCGCAACCACCGATGGCCGTCGGAGGGGTGGTGCTCAACGCGCTCTTACACGAAGACATGGCGCAACTTTCGGACCAAATGACGGCGCTTTTGGGCTCTACCGAACTCTTGACAGCCGTCAAAATCGACGCAGAAGCCGCCAGTCAAAAGGTGCTACAAGTGAAACAGCGGGTCCAGTCTTACATTCACGAGTACCGCGCGAATTTTTCGAAGCCTCAAACCTACGGCGACGCTTCTACGGAAGAGTTTGCAAATCTAGGACCGTTCCGTCGCACCGCCGAACCCATTCGCGCTGTTGTGACGACTTTGCAATCGTCCGACCAACCGGACACATCGGACAACGAACTGGTGCTGCGCATGAAGGCGGCGCGTGTCTCGAATCGACCGTCCAACCAACCCCCTTCCACCGTGGGCGCGGCGACGTTTGCGTTTACGATGTTGGCACCGTTGCGAGAGGCGGTAAACGCCCTGTCTCCTGCGGTTGCGTCTTCGGGCGCGTTGTGGTTGCTCAAAAACCAGCTTCGTGGGTCGCACATGCTGCAACCGTTCTTGTCGGCTCGCAATGCTCGCGTGCAACACTATCTAAAACAGGCGCGCTTGTACGGCGAATCAGTTTCACAAGTCACGCGTCAATTGCGAAACGAGCGTCAACTTGACGGCGAAGCGTTACCTCCGCTTGCAAAGCCAGGCGTCATAGGCAGCTACTTGCACATGTGAGAGCTGAGGGTAAAAGGGCGAGGAAGGGCGAGGAAGGGCGAGAAAGGGCGAGAAAGGGCGAGAAAGGGCGAGGAAAGTAGCGAGCGCACCTTGAAAAGATTCTCCTTCTCTCGTGTGTGTGTAAGGGGCAAAAGGATGGGTTTGAGGAGGCAAGCGTACTTCAATTTTCGAAGGAAAAGACCGAAGGAGGCTGACGCCGCCGTCAAGCGAGCGTACGCGAAGATTCTCTTGATTGTAACTAAGCACCCGCTTTTCGGCGCCTAAAAGCCGCACAAAATCGTGCATGCGTTCCAGCAGCGAGCGCGAGCCACGCGCCGACGGACTAAAGACCACGATGGTCGTCGAAAACGACAAGGCCATTGACGCGCTGAACATTGCGATGCTGTAAGCGGCACACACACACACGGTGGGTGTTAGCAACAAAAGGCGCTGGCGCGAGGAGCCGAAAAGCGGGGTTTACCTAAAGGTTTTGCCAAAGCGGCGCGGGGTGGAGACGATTATTTCGGAGCAGTCCGAGTGCCACTTGTTCTTCTTCATGATCGCACGGCGATGAACTTCCCATTCTTCCTTGTAGATGCAGCGACCCGAGGCGCGCAGAAAGGCTTCGTGGAAGCGGACCTGGTTGGCGCTGCGTTCAAAGCCTCGGTCGTCGACGCGCGCGAGCAGCCGACGCACATTGGCGAGTCGTTTGTCGCCGACGAAGACCTTTTGGCCGTTTTGTACCTCTTGCAACGCTTCGCTGTCGTCGCGCACTCGGTCGCCGTCTTCGTCCGAGGCGTAGGCGTCGAGATGCGATCGCGGTCGGACTTCGTCTTGACGCTCGCGAGCGCGCTTGCGCAAACTCGCCGAGTGCTGTTCGAAGTCGGCCAAGGACATGGAGCGATAGGGGAGTGATAGGGGAGTGATAGGGGAACGATAGGGGAAGACTGTTCAAAAATGTGGGTTACTTCTGTGTGCTTTTTTTAGCGACAAGTCTTTATCTTCGTAAGAGCCTGCGCTCCTCTTCACAGGTCTCGGGATCATAATAATCCTCGTACCGCGTACTCGTTTCGTTTGTAAAACGGACCGACAGCGCCGTGGCAATCAGCACTTTTCCCAAAAACGTGCTGCAAATTAGAGAGCATGCCCACGTCACCAAGTGTAATCCGAGTGTGTAGGTGTAGCTCGGAAAAGTTGGCAGACCGACTCCGGCGGCGACAAAGGTGATAATGTACATGCCGTCCAGAGCGCGGAGCGTTGCGCCCGGGTTGGCCTCGGTCCACAGCCAGGAGGTCTTGAGGTTTTCAAAAAGGCCAACAAAGGCGAACATGTCTCCAAACGCGACCACGGTGAGCAAATACACCGACGCGATGCCAACCAGCGTTCGGTTGAGCGGCTCGGCGCCCGGTTGCAAATGGGCCCACATGCGATAGACGGACCTCACCACGAGAAGCGCCGAAACGGCGGTACTCAGGCCCAACGCGACCGCGTCTCCCGTAGCCGGAGGAGGTCCGCTGCGCAACAGGTCGGCAGCGGCGCAGCAGACGCAGGTCGTCACAAGGGCAAGCGCAAGCGACCCTGCGTCGCCAACAGCACATCGGCGTGGCGGGCCCCAAGTTTTCTTACGTTCGTATCGCTCGTCGGCCGTTTGGCCAACGGCGCCGCCGTAGGGGGTTCCAATGCCGCGTTCCAAGTGGCGTGAGTACATTGTGCCACCGAGGCGTGCAAAGTCGTTTCCTCGGAACTCGCCTCGGACGCTGTTGACTGCGACGTCTCTGCGCCGCGAGCAAGAGCCGCCGTTGCAAATAAATTCGTGTCCGTTGGCGACTCCGCCTTCTTGCGAAGACGCTTGCCCAATCGCAGGCGGGTGGGCTCCGAGCGGTAAAAGGTTTTCAAACATGGCGCTTGATCGGCCACAGCCTTGAAGCCCTGCAGCACCTGCCGGAAGGACACGAGACGCTGCTCCAACCGTAGATCCAACGCTCGATCGAGGGGGCGAGCCATAGGTGGTGCCATTGCTTGGCATTCACCAAGCATCCACCAGCCCAACGAAACGGCTCACTGTTTCGTTGGCAATTACAATAGCATCAATTCGAACACTTATTACATTTCGATCGATAACAAGCATATCAAACTGAACCCAAAACAGACGTTGTAACTCCCCCTGAATCTAGCCAAACGCGCACGCGACGTCGTCACCAAATCAAAGTCGATCCAAGCGGTGAAAGACCATAAGACGCGCTCAAACAGAGGAATCGGCGACGCTATCGCGAGCTAACGTCGGCTCAACCACTAGAATCGACAACGCTCGCACAAAGTCTCTCTTTACACCTCTTCCAATGCAAGTCGACGAGCCAGCAATCGCGCTCAGTTGCGTCGCACTCCATGCGGAAGCGACGCTCCCTCGGCGGGCGACTGCCTACTCGGCCGGCTTCGATGTCTGTTCGATTGGTGACGTGGTCATAGAGCCTTACCAACGCGTAAGTGTGCCGACGGGCATTGCGATCGCGGGTGTCCCGGGTGTGTACATGCGCGTCGCGCCGCGCAGCGGGCTCGCGCTCAAACAGGGCCTCGATGTGATGGCCGGTGTCGTCGACGCCGATTATCGCGGCGAGATCATGGTCATCCTGGTCAATCTGAGCAACCAGGCGGTGAAACTGGGCACCAAGACGCGCATCGCGCAGCTGATTCCAACCAAGTACGACATGTCGCCACTCAACGCCATCACAAAGGAAGACTTTGCGCGTCTCAAAGAGATGGATCCGAGCGTTCGTGGGGAAGCGGGGTTTGGATCGACGGGCGTGGCCGCGCTATGAGATCGACGAGGTGCCCTTGCAAAGAGTTTCTAAGTAGGTCCTAAGGCGACCTGAAAGTATGGATTTTGGGACGCAAAGGTATGGGATCGTCGTCTTCGGCGGCTTTGGGCGCTAAAACCTTATCGCCGTAGCAACAGTGTTTTTCGTAGAGCGACCTCCGGCCCAAACCTTTTTCCGATGTGCGACGTGTGCGGATGTGCTCTGCCAAGAATGGGCAACGGCACTATCATGAGAGCGACACGGCGCCTCCATGTAAGCGGTCATAAGCATCAAAGCCGCCTGAGGGGCCTGGTTGAAAGGGAGCGGCGCGAGACAGAAGAGTGGATTTGTCGATATGAACGCGAAGTAGAGCAGCGGGTAAAGCAGCTAAAGAGCAACGATCTCCACTTGCTGATGCTGTCCATCGTGGCAACGCGACTGCGCACGCAGTACGGGAGCGTTGAGGAGGCCAGACTCGCATGGCTTCTGGACAGCCAATGCCTTCTCAGCCGACTCGAGAACAAACCCATAGAGTCAGCAATTCTTGAACACACAATGGGGGTGATTGCAGCGGCACACTTGCGGTCGATTGCGCAAGACAGCCACGTGTTGGTTGAGTTGATTTTGGAGTACATGTAAAGCCGCGTATGCGCGGCTTCCGCACCTACCGCTCGTTTTGCACCGTCCGAACGAATTCTTCGATAGAACGTAATCCAGCAGCCCGTGTTTACAAGCTATCTGCTGTAAAAAAAATACCTGCGTATCGTCCACGAATACGCGCTCCACCGAATGGACTCACCCCACTCCTTGCGTATAGGCCAGCTGCCGTGGTTTCCGGCCATAGATGACGAAGATGACCCAGACGACGAAGACTACACACCCGACGTAGAAAGTAGCACAGACGAAGAGCCGCTGGAATATTCGGAACAGGATGAGCCTGACCCTGCGTCGCCGATCGCGTTCAATGGCGAAGATTCAATCATTGCGCTACGTAAAGACATGTACACGTTTACAAAACGTTACAACCGACGAGCGGATGACTTGTGTGAGTCGCCCAATTTGGTCGAATCTGCCATAAGGATCAAAAGTTTAGGGCTCCATTTTGAAATCGGCGTTCTGCTTTGGACCTGGATAGAACGCTTTGATGAGTGCGGCGATGGGCGCTGGGTTGATACCGACTGGATGAAATGGGACATTGAGGATCAAGCGGAACGAGAGATCGTCGAACCTATTCTACAAGACTTGTATACAATGAACCTCTGTGAATTGAAATACGGCTATCGTCGTCAAGAAATCATCTGCGACTTCCAGTCACATTGGCAAATGATATGGGATGCTTGGCAGAAGTTTAAGGATCGTTGGGTCGCAAAATTGGAACGAGCGATGGAGCTCATTCATGAAGGACGCATTTATGTGTCGTATTCGGACATACATGAAGAACCTTCAGATCCTGCTCTCAACGTAGAGTACATGATCTTAAAATACATCGGCAGGTTCATGATGGATGAATACGTGACGCAAGCTGCAATAGAAGCGTTAGAAGACGTCGTCTACCGCCTGCTGACCAGTGTCAAACCCATCCATCAAAGCCCAGACGAGTATGTGCGTCAATTGGTGGCCACTCTCGACTCGATGGGCTTGCAAGCAAGCAAGTTGACGTTTTTCCCTGAGGAGTCGAACGGTGAAGCGATCGGCAACAAGAAATACTTGAACGACCGTCGCGTCTACAAGCTGGTGTTTTTGTTTATAAGCTTCCTTCTACGACAAGCGATGGAAATGAGGTGGCACGCAGATTCGAAGGTCATACAGCTACGCGATGTGGAGCAGGCAGTTGCGTGCATGCTTCGTGAACACCCGTCACCGGTGTGGGATCGCACACGCGCCAAGATTATGGCGTACGTTAGGATGCAACGCGTGTTTTTTGAAGCATCGGAACGTAGGTATGCCCCGGGTGGAGAAGGAGCGCAGCAGGCGGCCATCTCGTTCGCATCACTTGTATCGACAGAGAGGGTGGAGCTTGTGCCGTAGCTGCGCGATTTGGCTGTGCGAAAGGGGGGCCGTCGTCCTGGCGATGAGCGTCCACTCGTCGGCGCGTTGCGGTCCGGAGCGATCGACGTTGCTTTTGGGCACCAGTTCGAATCGAGCAACGTCATTCTTTAACAAGTGCCGCACACAGGCCATCTGGAACTGCCAGTTCCGCGGCGAAAGGTGTTTGAGCACGTAAATGTTCATTCTTGTTCACCAACAGTAGCAAACCTGTCCAAACCTAAGTTCGCTATAATACATATGGTTGTTCGTCCCTTCAGATGCGATCATCTATTGTCAAGACTCATGTCGTACCCTCTTCTGCCCGGGTACGGCAGCGGTCGCTCGTACGGCGACGCGTTCGGACTCGACGCTTGCAAGAACACACAAGATACTTCAAAGGGGACGTTCAAGAAGAATTCGCCGTGTGATGACCACGCGATTTGGAAAACGAAGACGGTGCAATCGTTTAAGTCGATGCCCGCCAACGACGTTACCGCCATGATCGATCGCGACACTATCGTGGGTGCGCTGCCCGACTTGTGCACCAAGGACACGATGCTCTACCAAGTGCCCGTTGGGTCGGCGTACTCAGCCACGGCCGCCATTTTCCAAACGCGAGCCAAAATGCCACAGAAACTGCAGATCCCAATCCTTCGCATGTGGGGGTTCGCCAATTGCACACAGTGGGAGTCGCAAGCGGTCACACTCTACGACCAAGCGACGCACATCATCGCGATGGCCATGCAACAAACCTACGGCGAATCGCTCACGGATGTCATCATTCAATACGATGGCGACGCGGCCTACGAAAAGAAGAACAACAAGTTATCCCACAACCTGATGGTCAGCGTCGTCGCCGACCACCTCAAGAAAATGGGCATCAAGTGCCACCTCGTCATCAGCAAGGTCGACTCCGACGATCTGACCGACCTCATGAACAAGTTTGGCGAACTCGCGCCCGACCGCACTTCGATGCGTATGCGAACCAATCTGAAAGAGTTCAAAGATGGCGTGGCCCACTTTTACCCGAACCACACCGACACCTACTTTGAGAGCATCACGCTGCTTCTGCAAAAGGTCGACAAGCCGCCAAAGGGCGGGCCATATCCACCAAGCGAGCCGGCCAACATGACGTTGGTCCAGTCCTACCTGCAAAGCTCGCGTCCTTACACCGTCAGCGAGTGGAACTGCCTCTGTATGGGTGGTAACACGCAAAGTGGCATTCAAGCGCTGTCCAACAACATCTTCCGTAACACGGTGCGCGGCTATCTGGCCGCAATGTCGTAAAAAAGTCGATACGAAGAGTGTACCAAGTTTTTATTTTTTGAATCACTACTTTTTGAACCAGGCGCTGACTCGTCCGACCAATCGGACATCCACCCCACATTGCCTCGCATCAACCCTTGATTGATGTTTCCTTGTTCTCCCCAACCGTCGTTCACACACCATACACCGCACACACACTTCACACTTCTTCGAGGTTTGTTTCGATTTGGTGGTTCGTTTAGATGTGTGGCGCGGCTTTCAGCCGCGGCCTGTTATCTCGGCTTGGGTTTGCCGTAGGGCGCCTTCTGTGGACCAACGGGTCCGCGAACCCGTTGGTGTAGCTGTGTGAGTGGTTTGTGAGGTGCTCGTGTGGTATCGGGTTTCATGGTGGCGCTGTTAGTGTGCGGCGAGATGCGCCAAGGCGGATTCAACAGCTGCTTGTAGCAGCTCGAGTTCAACTGGAGCTGTGGCATCTTCTGTCCACAGCTGCTTGGACTCGCTTTAAGCCGGTGCATATTGTTCGAGGCTTGTCTTCTCAGAAGCGCGTGCATCCGTCGTGACATCTGTGGTGAGGTTTGCTGGCCTGAGGCTCGTTTTGTTGTTCTGGTTGGCCTCAGGTGGGATTCGAACTCGGAACGCTTTGCGTTGAAGGCTGTACGCTTTCTTCACTCGGCTATCCTTGTTGTTCTCCACGTATTGACTGGTCTCGCCCTGAATCATATACATTGCGCAAACGAGCGTCAACCCCTCCCTCCTTTCCTCATCCCCCTCCCCATCTTGCTAGGTTGGCGCTAAAGACGAGCACATAGACCACAAGCGTATTTATCGTTAAGATGGTCACGCCACAGGATTTTTTCGAAATGGGCAAACGCGCTGGGCAACAAGGCGTAACAGCGTGCGCCCAACCGAGTCCGCAACCACGTTTATCGCACTTGCTCGACGGGGATGTACGTGGCATTGTCGCCTTGTTACGACCGAAACAGGCGGCGGTGACTTTGCCACCGGGGACGGCGTATCTGGTCCTCGACACCGAAACGACGGGTCGTTCCAATCGCGCCGTGGTCTGTCAGATGGCGATGGCCTTTGTGAACGCCGATCACGAGATCTTATGCATGTACAACAAAATTTGGAAGCTGCCGCGCGGTCGGTTCATGAGTAAGGGCTCGATGAAGGTGCACGGCATCACGCCGTTGCGGATTCGAGAGCGCGGCGTGTGGCCAACCGCCGAAATGACGCAACTCGACCAGACTTTTCAAGTCGCCATCGCCGCCAAATTGCCAATCGTCGCGTTCAACGCCAGTTTCGACAGCCGGATGTTGCGCCAAACGGCCGACGCGCTCGGCTTGCGCAGGTGGACGCTGGAACTGCGCCATCTCACTTGCACGTGCTCGCGAAGCCGCATGCACTCCGATTTGCGCAACGTCAAGGGGGCGCGAAAGGGGTTTACAAACGAAGAATTGTATTTCAAGTTCTTTAAGAGGCCGCCCGATGGCGATTTACATGACGCCGCTACCGACGTGGTCGTTACAGCGTGTACTTACGCAATGGGTCGTCAAAAGCGCTGGTGGTGAAAAGACAAGCCACGACAATCGCCACCAACCACCACCCTCTTTCGACACTTAGTCCGCACTTAGTCCGCACTTAGTCCGCACTCACTCGACACTCACCCCGGCATGCGTTTGTGTGTGTGTTATCACGCTTTGACGCGCGAAAGAAGGCGGGTCATTTGATCCTTGGAGATGGCGGCGTCGTACGAGCGAACGCGCATTGCGGGGCTTGGTGGCGGCGCGCGCGGTGTGCGCGTTGCCTCGTGGATCACCATTCCGCGTTTTCCGGAAGCGCCACAGCGATAGACGGGCATCTCGTCTTCGTCGTCCATTCGGTCGATGGCTGTCGCGGCCGACAGCCCGCGGTATTTGACCGTTTCGCTGTGGATGGCTCCGAACGAGCGTAGTGCCATGGGCGGCGTCGAGAGCGCATCGTCGTCCTCTTCCTCTTCGTCGTCCTCCCTTTCTGGAAAAGTGTGGTACATCGATTCGCGTATGAGAGATGGAACGTCGGCCGATTTCACGCGCATCTCTTGAAGGGTCGCGCAAGAGCGGAAGTGAACGCACGTGTCGTCGTTGAGCTCTGAGCAGGTAATCTGCGTTACGACGGGCTCCTTTGCGGCGAGGCTGCGGAAGGCTTGCTCTTTGACCTCCTCCTTGCTCATATCTGGCTTATCCTGTCCGAGCTTCTTCATCATGGACGTCAGCTCGTCGGCTAGATCGTCCATTTGGCACGCCTCGACCGCGGACGAGGCGACCAGTTCCACAATATCCGTGGCATCGGCAAGACGCACCGCGCGTCCTTGCGACATCGAGGCCGTCGTATTGTAAAAGGAGCGTGTGATGGAGCAGGGTGTGTGCTCGGCCAGAACAAAGTGCGCGGTGATATCCATCTTGCACAGCTCTTCCATCTCCTCGATGGGGTCGTAGCCGACGGTTTGGCCGTCCTTGGCTTCCCACACGGGCTCACCTTGCGGGAACCCGTCGCCGGCAATGCCGATGCCGTGCGGCGGCGCGTCGGTGATGAACACGAGGATGCGCGTGACGTCCTGCGCGGATTCGTTCAATTCGGTCGGCAACGACACATCGGGAAACCTTTGTGTCGTGTCTTCCTGATCGTCGGCGACCGATTCGATCACGCCGTGCAAGGTATCCGCCTTAGAAAGGGGCGGTGTGGGCTTTGTCGAGCGCTTCCAGTTGAGGTAGCGCGCCTTGTGCAGAGCGGAGCCCACGGCTTCGGGTCCATCACCGCCACCGCCAGCCCTTTGGCGATGGATAAAGTCGCGGAACGCCTGCTTGTCTTCGGTAAAGGGGAAGCTGCGCGTGACAAACGTCCTGTCTTGCGGCGGAATGTCGCGATAGACAACACCACCGAATTCGACGCGTGCGTTGCACTTTTGTTGCACGCGTTCCGCCGTCTTCAGAATGGTCTCCTTGGCCGAGTCGATGCAAGGCTGCATCGAGCCCGTGCAATCCAGCACAAAGGCGAGTTGGACCACGCGTTTCGGCTTCCCCCCTTCTTCGTCTTCGAAGAGCTGTTTCTTTTTGGGCTCGCCCGTGGCCTTGGGTGAGGAGGCGACACTTTTTCCCGAATCGGAGTGATCGGATTCTGAAGAGCGCTCGGAATTCCTGTCTTTTTTGGGACTGATGCGCGCAATGCTTTCTGCGCGCGATGGGTCGCGCGTCAGCGCAGGCGTCGGCGGGTTGACTGGCGTCGGACTGCGACCCATCGAAGCCATCTCCGCGGCATCGGGGTTTACTTTGTCGTCGTCGACATCGATCAACTCAAACGGTTCTTCGGCCATGCCTTGCATGAGCGGTGAGGGGGTGCGGTCGTCCGGCATGGTTGAGGTTTCTAAATGCAAGCAGTTGTGTTGTTCTTAGCGCACAACCCAACCCAGACACATACAACACCACCAAAAACGATCAAAAACACACCCTTTCTTTTTTTTAGGCCAAATACATTCCGTATACGTTCGGATAGGTTTTTGAATCGCTCATGTCCTTCAAACGACGGTCCGGTGCTAACTGCCCAAGAGGCTGTTGGAAGAAGACGTAGACCGGGTAGATCAAGGGGACGTCGTTGTAACGTTCCAGCCAGTGCATGTGGGCTGCAAACCCTTTGTTGTGCGGCAACGAAATTTGCGCCACTCCAGGGTCCCGAGAATTCAAATTGAGCACATCGTCTGTGACCGTAAAGGGCGCCTGAGTTATCTTGCCATCTTTGCCTACCAACATCCAGAGACCATCGAGGTTTTCATTGGCCGCAGTCGCGGCACGCACCGATAAGTCCATAAATAACAATGATCGTGTGATGATCGTGTGATGATCGTGTGATGATGGTCGCTTGATGTTGAGAGAAGCTACGAAGGAGGTATATAGCTACGAGTCTACTTGTTCATGAATCGACGAAAACGGTCGGTCGTTATGTCTGACAATGCCGACCGACCCATTATGCCCGGCTGGTCTGTGCTTTTAGATGAAATCGCAATGAAACCGACGACCCGTGTCCCAAGTGGCGGAAAATCGCACCTGACGTACGTGCAAATGATGAAGCAGAAGCAAGCCGCCAAGGAGGCCCAGAAATCAAAGAGTGGTTATGGGATGGGCAAACCCCAGTGGTACACCCACAAGATGATGCCACGAACTCCCATGGGCGAATCGCAGTATGACTCCGAGATGGCGAAGCCAAGCATGCCCATGAAGCCCGGAGCCTTTGGAAGCGGCACCCCCAAGCCCCCTCCGCCGAGTTCTGAAACGTACGCACAGGGCAAACCAAAGTGGTACGTGCAAAAGGTGATCGACGAAGAAGAGAAAGCACGCATTCGCAAGACAGAAGACATGTATACCGAGCGCTCTTCAGAATCCGAGCTCTGGTACACGGATCTTCTGTCTACGAAGCAGAAAAAGGCGATGAAAGCCAATCAAGAGACGCCTCAGCAAAAGGCGCAAAAGGAAACTGAGCGTCAAGCTGTCTTAAGTCTGTTAAGCAATTACCCGGTTCAACAGAGCGAGGAACGCAATCGATACATACGTCAAATCGTAGCCAACGTTAACAGCCTGTGCACAAGGGGCGAAAGCGCCATCGCCCCAAAGTACATCTATGGGGCGTTCGGCCTGGACGCAAGCGGCACCGCCTTCTATCCCGACCCGTACAGAAACGACGCTCGGCATGGTACAAAGGGCAACCCGTTTCTTTGGGTTTTGACCGACCGGCATATTAGAGGGAGAGACGACTATCGGGAAGGCACCGACACGGTCACTGCGTTTTGTATCGCGGTTGTCATGGAAGATGTCGAGTCGAACTCCCTTAGGTACGAAGCGATGGCTGTCTGCTCCAACCGGAGGTTTGGAATGGAGTTGATGAGAAAAGCGCTCAAGTACGCAAACATCTTCTGGGACGAGCTGCCGTTCTCGTACAAAGTTGGCAAGACCTACTATGCGCAGATTTTGGTGCTGTCACCAGAGCTGTCGGTGAAGTACAACGAGATTGCCATGGAGTTCGACGTGTTTGGAAAACGCATGAACGTCACGGATATGGGGGGGGGCCATCGATTTATGGAGTTGCTTCTACAAGACTATACCCATGTGCCTCCAGCACAAACGGCCGCCACCAGCAGCGGCTCTTCTGTCGGTCCTTCCAGCGGTTACACATGGCCGGACAAGAACAACCCGGACGAGATGGCCGCATTCCTCAAATCCATCCCCGAAGACCAGCTCGCTGCTATGGTTGACAAATTGACCAAAAAACCGAACGATTTCTGAGAGAGTGTGTTGGAGAAAGTGTCAGACCCTACATACATCGGGATCGTAAATTAGACACTAATTAATGGAGTTACATGTAGTAACGGACACAACTTCGGACTACGGATACGTCTCTTGACGCGGATTTCTGTGTCCACCGTTACACAATGGCTCGAGGTCTAGCTCGACGCGCACCACAGCCACACATTGCCATCCAATACACGGATCAAAGTATATAAGTACTGTTAAGCGCTTGGTTATTAATGAAGTGTTGGAGAAAATGCTTCCGTCGTTGAGCTCCTTGTCGATAAAGGACACTTGTCGTCCCTGCAACACGCGCACCCCTGTTGTTGGAACGAAGCTCGTTCTGGGCAACCAATGCACGATTTGCATGGAACCGCTGTTTAGCAACTCGCTCACGGAATCTGAAGAGCTGCTAGCCTATGAAGTCGATCCGGTGGAGGCGTCGGTTCGAAGGGCACAGATTGTCGGACCCAATGGCCCCGAAATACGCGACCTTGCGCAACCGATGCTGGAAGTGACCGAACCGTGCGGTCACATCTTTCATCAGCATTGTTTGATGCGCTGGTGTAAGGGCGCCGGGCACACACGGTGTCCGAATTGCAATACGGAAATGGAAGAGACTCAACGGAGTCGATTGCGACGGATGGTTCGACCTGATCGATGGCCGGCACCGGCCGCTCCTACGCCGGCCGCACCGGCCGCACCGGCCGCACCGGCCCAAAACGTTGTCGAATTGGACAGCGACGACGACACCCCCCCGGCCGCACCGGCCCAAAACGTTGTCGAATTGGACAGCGACGAGGCGGATCGACCCAGTCGGAGCACGCTTCATAACATGCTAAGAACGACTTTCCCTACAATGTCAAGTCATGATGATGACGCGATCGTCATCCTCTGGCGGCAGTGCATCGCGTTCTTACGTTTGGACCACACGTCGACCTACAGTGTCCAACTTTCAAACGATGTAACTTATCAGTGGTATCTCTACGACATGAGCTTAAACCCGAATGGGACGACCAGGGAACTTTTCTTGGACGTGGAGGCGGAGCGGGTCCTGTTTGGCAATGTCAGGTCGTTTGTGCAGGGTCAAACGCAAGTGTTCTACTTGAAGCTTTCAAAATTGGTAACAACGAGTGGGGCACAGTTTATGATGCACTTCATGGCGCGAACGGGGCGTCTTCGCATTTCAGCCGTTGCATATTTTTCGCCGGCGGCCGGGAGCACCGGGCTTCTCACCCGCAATCTAAACCACTTTCCAAACTTCAGCGTGGATTGGTCGGCAACGACTCATTCCACACCTTACGCTTTGGCACTTGCGCTACCCCCTCCGTGGCTTGCGGTGTATCATGGCGGTCGGTTGTCCGCGCAAGTAAATGATTACCGCGACCGACCGGAGCATATCTTTTTCCGCACAATACCGAACGAAGCTCGTTCTGGGCAACCAATGCACGATGTTCACGTGTTCGACGTTTCTCCACCGAGCAGAGACTGGGGCCTTTTGTTTGCACATTATACAACAACGCTTCAATCCTCGCAATTCAAAGCGCCACCTAGTGTGACCCGACTCATCATCGAATCCGGAAACCCGGCCAGTGGCCGCGTTTCCTACCACAATTTCAATAGGGTGACAACGAGGGACGATCCGTCCCTCGACTTGGATGAACGGGTTCCGCTGGTAGCTTCGTTGTATGATCTCCGACTTGGCTGGCGGACCGAACAGCTTGTCACTACTGAAATCGAATTGAGGGCCAAAAAGCTGCTCTTTAACCATAGGGGATCCTCCGTGGAGACTCGTAACTTCACGATAGTCTGCGACGAGCTCTTGTTCGAACGGTCTTCAGTGCTACCTGCGTCGATCAATATCGTGACCATCGAAGCGGAGAGGGTGAACATCCAAACGAATGTCATCAGCCTGGATGACATCACATCATTCATCAACTATCGACGAATCAAATTTCTGAACACCCATGATATTCTCCTTACCGTTCCTTTCGGTCCGTACAACCTTTCGTATGAAAAGACGTGGTCCTTTCTGGTGCGTGAGCTGATTCGTTACAACCTGGACCCGAGTAGCGTCAACTGGAAGCAGTTGCACCTGAGTTCGAAAAATCTCGGGGACGCGAGCAGCGATGTCTTGCAAAAAATGCGTGACTGGAGGTTCCTGACTCGAGGCAGCGCCTTTGAAGGCTTGCCCCTGCCTGAGCCGGAGGCTCTCACCGAGTTACAACAGAGCCGCAACTTGACGCTGTATCTCAAAGACATGGTGCTCGGCGATTCCGATTTGCAAGTTCTAAAGAATTACTTCTCCTTCCGCCGAGCGGAGATGCAGATGTATGTGGCTTGCAACATTACAAACAACCCTCATCTGCATCTGCCACGTGCAAACATTGTCACGGTCAACAATCTGATGTGGGTGGACCCGATAGGAGCGGCCCGCCCTTCCGAGTCTGCAGTGACGCTGGTCCTTTCTCCTGTAACGCGCGCGTTTGACTTGCACGGCCCGTTGACATTCAATACCAGAAGTTACACCAACCCGCGCACGTTGGAACGCATCGTCGATCGTCTGCAGCTCACATGCTCGCATGAGACCAATTCCGCTCTGAACGAGATCCGCTTCAACTTTGAAGCGCTGTCGCGATCCATCATGATCCGCAAATTGCACTTTATAGGCTTTGACGCACAGCAGGCCACCAACGCATTCCCCCTCTTGAGAAGGATCAACTTCAACAACCTGCCACGTCTGGTCTTCGACCCATCTATGAACTTTCAAGATTACGCGTTGTTCAACATGAAATTTACTGGACGATCGGTCTTCGAGTTTCCCTACGTGTGGAAACCTCTATTAAACAGAATAACCTTTCGCGGCAGCGGTTTGAGAAGGGAGTGGCTCAAGCTTAATGAAGCCGTTGGGCCGACAACTCC
>Ga0228674_1000511_pt1 | contig 26623 bp, 29 predicted proteins | sample 1D_rmetaG_FD_189054 | JGI IMG/M metagenome (GOLD analysis project Ga0228674, IMG submission 189054) | Seawater microbial communities from Monterey Bay, California, United States - 1D_r | ecosystem: Environmental > Aquatic > Marine > Coastal | place: USA: California | collected 2016-09-26
GGCGAATTAGAAATCGCTGCTAGAATCAATACTCAAGCTGGCTACCATATGCCAGAGGGTCATGATTCATACAGCCCTATCTAAGTAAACCTCTTAAATGGGCTCGGACTTAATCTCCGGGCCCACCTTTTTTATCATGAACATTAACTACATAGGAAGCAGATATGTTTGGTTTATTTAATAAAAAGAAAGACTACGACGCTACCGTAAATTCGACAGAAACAATTACTGTCAAAGCCGGTGAAAATTTATTGAAAACAGCACTTGATGCGGGTTTGGCATGGCCAAATGATTGCAGAGTCGGCAGCTGCGGTACATGTAAATGTAAATTGGTTGAAGGCAAAATCACACCGACTTCAGATTTCGCTTACACATTAGAAGCTGATGAGCTGCAAAATGGCTATATTTTGGCCTGCCAGACACGACTGAAAAAGAATATTAAAGTTGAAGTAGAGCTTCTCTCATAACTCTTTAATTTGTCAGATACTTGGCTAACCGCCTCGTGTGATTGAGCTTAGCAATAAAGATTTGACCAGCGTTCACTGGTTCTAGGCATGAACCCCCAGCATCAGGTGGGTAACAGATGCAGTAGTAGATTAAGACCTTTCTTCCCTCCCTCTTAAAGGCTACTACCGCCTGGCACTCGATAAGGGCCATCCCCGAACGCATTAGATATGATGGCTGTTCTGACACTAGACGATGCAAATGGAAAACGACCCTTTCCGTCATAGTATCAGCAAAAAAAAGGGCAGCCTGAACGGGGCTGCCCAAAACACACTGCTATAGGAGACATATCAATTAACCTCATTTAATCTTAAGTGGAGGCAAGATTAACTGACAACTAATGCATTTCACATTACGTGCCAACCTGACAAATCAATATAATTCAATGACTTAATTGGAATCGCCATTTTATTTTTGTCGTTGTACGCACACAGTTAGTGCATTGATGATGCCTTTTAGTTCATTTTGATACTTTACTTTTTAATATTATGTGAACTAAGTCTCACTTTTTATCCCACTTTGCCAGTCAACACATGAATGAGACCTACGTCTCGTTAGTTATAAGCTCTCATTTTCTCATGTTCGTTTTGTGACCATTATCACTCTAGTTTTAAATTTTATCGTTAATAATTAGCCTAAAAAAAACAGGTATTTAGTTTTTGTAACACGTTTTTATTGATAACTAAGTACTGATAGAACAGTGTAACAAGGGCGTTTCACTGAGACATGCAATGGAATTTTGCATTATCTAGGGCTTTAGAACGATGAAAAAACAGTTAACGTATATTTTTTTAATCTTTGGTCTTATACCAGCAATACTCTTGACCGGGGTTTTTGTTTGGCTAACAACCCAACAAAGCATTGAACTTATAGGCGGGCCATTAATTTGGCTTTTAGGTGCTTTAACTATAATTGGGACGCTTACATATATAGCAGCTACTAAATATGCTGCTATATATTGCGCCATTACATTATGTAACAGGCTCATTAAAATTTATAGCTAAAGATATCGAAGCGAAAAATGTTGATTTAACCCAACTTTTAGAGCCGCCAGGTAATAATAAAATGGCTAACGAATTATCATCTGGTATCAATGTAATGCTAGAAAAATTCGCTGAAGTCTTGAAAGAATTTTCAACGGTAACAGATAGTATTTCTGTCTCATCAGAACAAGTGAAAGTCTTGTCGCATGACTCAAACCATAATATGACAACGCAAAGTTCTGAAACAGGCCAAGTTGCAACAGCCATCACACAATTAGCGGCTTCTTCTACTGAGGTGGCCAATACAGCCAAACAAGGTGCTGAAGCAACAAAAGTGGCTGATAAGGACACTAAGCAAGGTACCAAAATTGTTAATGAGGCCGTTGCGACTATTACTGAACTAGCTGGAAACTTGACCTCAGCTTCAAGCGTTATTAATAGTCTTGATCAAGACAGCGAGAGCATTGGTTCTGTTTTGGCGGTGATTCAAGGTATTGCTGAACAGACTAACCTCTTGGCCCTAAACGCTGCTATTGAAGCTGCACGTGCAGGTGAACAAGGTCGAGGCTTTGCGGTTGTTGCCGATGAAGTTCGTACCTTGGCTGCAAGTACACAAGATGCGACGCAAGAGATTAAAGATATTATTGATCAACTCCAATCGCGTTCGAAAGAAGCGGTTAAAGTCATGGACCATGGCTGTGGTATGGCTAAAATGGGACTTGAGAAAGCCGTCTTCGCTGGCGAAGCTTTGGCTAATATCGAGGCAAAAGTTGCTGATATCGATAATATGAATGCAATGATTGCTGCAGCATCACAAGAGCAATGTGCTGTGGCGGAAGAGGTGAATCAAAATGTTGTTCGCATCAGTTCATTGACTGAACAAACGCAAGATGGCACACAACAAACCTCGCAAGCAAGTGAAGAATTATTGTCACTTTCACAAAACCTACAGAGCTTAGCTGCTCAATTTAAAGTCTAGAGCACAGGACTTTATTAAAACAAAGTAGGTCTTAATAAAAAATAAAAGCCCTAATAGTAGCCACCACTACTACTAGGTCTTTTTTACACTTTGTTTGCGGGTTATCTTAGAACTTCCAAGTTAAACCTGCACCCCCTGTGAATACAGCTGTTTCAACCCTATTTGCGCCTATTTGAGTATCAGATCCCCAACCATAACCGATATTTAAATCAGCTGTGATTGTATCTGTTAAATCATAACCAAGACCCGCTGTTGCATTGTGATTCCATAAAGGATCCGCCAATGTTGCTTGGACAAGCTGGACTAATGCAGGGTTAAGTGGAACAGTAGCGCCACCTGCAGCTAATGAATTTAATTTACCGACAGAACTGCCTAAACCATTCTCTTTAAGTAGGTCAGTTGTATAGCTATAACCAGCTCTTAGCTTAAGCTTATTCGTTAAGTTGTATTGGCCGCCTAATTGGAATGTGTATGTATCTTTCCAAATATCTTCATATAATCTGGCATTATCCCAGTTTTTATAAATAATATTAGCCTCAACTAAAAAGTTCTGCGATGTCTTATCTGTTGTCGCAATACCAATAATCACTTCTTGTGGTTGCTCTAGCGTTAAATCATTAAAATTACCCGGTGTTGTTTCGGCAACTTGATTAAAATCTAAAGTCAATTTGCTGTTGTAATTAGCAGACAACATAACTGGGCCAAGATCATGTGTGATGCCCAATCCGGCTCTTAGGCCAAACGTTTCTTGCATTCCTGTGCCCTGCAAAAGACCAATTTCTAACAAACCATAGGCCAGTGTTACCGATGCACCCACTGTTGTTTGTGGAGATACGTTGTAAGCGGCAGCAGCATTCGCACCGAAAGTTAAGAACGTAACCGTTGGCGCAAGTGGGTGTGAATTTCTATAATCTGCACCTAGACCAGAGACCACTTGTAAACCACCACCGAGAACAAGATCGTCCGTAATACGCTGACGAACAGCTACCGTTGGGAACAAATATTTTTCTGTCTCAATGTCACCATCCCAAGTTGGTAAACCGTCAGATCCGTCACCTTCACCTGATATATCAACATTTGCATAGAGCGCGCCGAAAGTGAAATCGGTATCGCTGCCTAATTGTGTCAGTGTTGCTGGGTTACCAAACACTGATGCTGATGCGTCTTGTGGTCTAACGTAACCTACACCGCCCATTGCCGCTGATGTCTGGCTAAATTTTATATTTGTATCTGAACCAATGGTCGTTGCCATTGTTGCAGAAGAGATTAATAGACTTATCGCCCCAATAGCTGAATAAGTCGTTATTCGATCAAGCCTTTTTACAGTTTTATTCATAGTATTACCTTAATTGTCTCGTAATTAGATTTATACGGTGGAACACGCCTTCTTAATTTTGTTTTTATTAGGGTGAATTCATATTCACCATACGAATATAGTTATATTAGTAACAAATATACATTGCAACAACAAAATGACCCTTAATGTCTTTTCTACGCCACAAAAACATTATATCTATATGTTTTTATTGTATATTTATATTTTGTATATATTTATAATAAAAAATCATTGTTAGCACTTTTTATGATCAATTCCGACGATTTATCGACTTTTTGCTTTATCCTTAAACGACTTTTGTTACAGGATCAAAGAAGTCTCCAAGGGAAAATATGGCTTAAATTAGAGGTAATAATGAAAAGTGGATTGCTGAAATGAAGGTAACTTGGGGCGGGAAATTTAACGTGCTAGATGGCTGGCTTAACGCTTAGTCTAAAAACCTGAGAAGTAAGTAGCCAATGCGAGATTCGCAGTGTTACGTTAGGCCTAATGACTTGAAGCGCTTCGACTTCGACAGCGAAGATCATAATATTGATTATTTCTATGAGCCTTGACTACCAGAACTGCTTGCTAGACGTCTCACCGATCGACACTTTCATCCTATCGGGCCGCATACTGTTAGGCGCTCTCTGGATTATGCCTTTTAAATTGGGTTTTCCCTTCCGCACAAAATAAAAAGCCCCAGTAGCGTTAAATACTGGGGCTTCATATTTGTTGGTACCTAGGGCCGGAATCGAACCGGCACGACCGTGAAGTCGAGGGATTTTAAGTTACATGTCTTATGTTTTTACTGGCTTCCCATAAATAAAAGAGTTACACCGTCATAGCCATACGCACCAACAGGATAACCATTACATCTTTACCCTTTTAGATAACTGTAATATACTCTAAATCACTAATAAACCTTACCCCAGCCTTACCCCGCAGGTGCCGCATGGCTAAAAAAGTGATCCACTTTACACAAGCAAGAATTAAAGCCTTGCCTTCTCCTGATGCTGGCAGGGTTGAATATTACGATGATGAAGAAAAGCGTTTGATGTGTCGCGTCAGTAGCACTGGCAATAAAACATATAGCGTTGTGAAATGGGTAAATGGCAAAGTCCAACGAGTTACGATTGGCAATGTTGATGATTACCCAGTTGATAAGGCCAGAAGGAAGGCTAAAGACATATTGTCCGACTTAAATGCTGGTATTAATCCAACAGAACAGAAACGCAAACAAAAAGTAGAAAAAACAAAGCTGGTGGACGTGCTGGAGTTATACCTAGCAGACAGAGATTTGAAGCCCTACACAATAAAGAACTATCGTTATAAGTTAAAGCTAGGCTTTGCTGATTGGTTAGAAAAGCCCATTAATAGCATAAGCGAAAATATGGTCTTAAAAAGACATAAGCAGCTTAGTATTAAAGGCAAGACAACAGCAAACACTACTATGCGAGTATTACGGCTAACAATGAACTATGCCAATGCTCTTGATATGATTGAAAACAACCCCACCAGCATATTAAGCAAGGCCCGTTTATGGCACAAGAACAAGCGCAAAGATCGAGTAATACCAAGCACTGAATTGAAAGCATGGCATGAGGCTGTTGAGGCATTGCCAAGCCTTAAGGCAAAGGTTTATTTATTGATGTCCTTATACATGGGATTAAGAAGCACTGAACTATTAACGCTCGAATGGGCGCATGTTGATATTAAGGGCCAAAAGATAACCCTATATGACACCAAAAACCGCACAAATCACAGCTTAGCGCTCCCGAATGTACTACTACCGTATGTGAAACAATTAAACGAAGAAACAGGGGCTTATAAGTGGGTTTTTGCAGGTAGAAATCCAGAGAAGCGAATGGAACAGCCGCGCGTTCAAATGAAAGCAGTCACTAAAGCATCAAAGGTCGAGTTTAGTCCGCATGATTGCCGTCGAACTTTCGCAACGATTGCCGAAGCGGTAAACCTGCCAATGAGCATAATTAAACGCTTAATGAACCACGTCACGACTAACGATGTAACAGGCGGTTATATCGTTACAGAAGAAGAAACGCTGCGACAAGCAATCAATAAAGTAGCTGATTACATCCAGGTCAGAGTAACGCAGAAAGATAACGTGATTAAATTACACGGATAACTAGTTAAGCCAAGCCTGGGGTAGCTCTCGAAAAGTTGGACACGCTCACCAATCTGGCTTGGCCTTTTCTTGAATAAAACGAGGAAATGAACGTATGGCTGAGAATGTGAAGACTGAAACTGAAGCCTATTATGATTATTTGGTAGATTTTGCAGTTAAAGATGCTGAAGAATATGGCGATTTTGAACAAATAATAGAGCTTTTACAACAACGCAACGTAGCTGTTCTGCGGAATCAGAAGGCATTAGATCTAATAACAACACGACTTAGAAACAAAAAAAGGACCAAACTGAAAAGCAAGGCAGTATTAATCAAACGTATAAAGTTTGGTTATTTAGCATGGGCTTATCATGGCGCAGGATTGCCAAAGTGGAATGACCCAAGTGTAAGTAAAAAACTTTCAGCTTGTAGAAAAGTTGGAAAGTTAGTAAATGCGAGCGAATCTCTAGTCAGAAAAGGCATGACTGAAGTAGAAGGTAGACCCTCACTTAGGTTCTGGATTGAATTCGGCGAAATGCTTCAAGTTGATGGGTTAGATAAAACAATAGAAAATGGCGTTGATATTGAAAAAGCAGTACATGACAACATAAAGAATTACCTTGATCACCTAGGGTAAAAATAACAACCGTTATTTATGCTTCAGAGAAACAATTAAAACAGTTATATCTTTACTTACAGCGCGGGGCTTTACCCGTATTGACTGGAAAAAGATATGTCACAACAAAGAACACTTCACACACCCGAGCAAGAAGCAAAGCGCCTAAATATGTCAGCACGAACACTGGCAAAGGCTCGTTCAACAGGCCACCCCAATATTCCATATATAAAAATCGGTAGAACGGTCAGATATGATCCCGATGCTGTAGATACATGGCTTGCGAAACATTCACATAACAATGTGGAGGGATAGTCATGGTTCAAAAAACACGTAATAAGCCCAAATTAAGAGCCAAAATAGACGCTAAATGTTATGAGTGTATCTACGATAGTCATGCTGAAGGGTCATGGAGAAAACAGACTAAAAATTGTACTAGTTACGCTTGCCCTTTGTACTCAGTGAGGCCAAAAACAATTATCGTAAAAGAAACAGTCCCCACCAGCGGCCAAACTAATAAAAGGAACTTAGATGATGCGATTTAATGGAACCCACCACCACCGGCAACAGCTATTGCAACAAGCTCAAGTATTATCCGTAAGATTACCTGATGCAATCGTAAATCCTCACAAACTCGCATTGTTATCACTCGATGATTTAGTGGGAACCCTAGCCTATCTCAAGCGGCAAAAAGCAGGAAGGGAGAGGTAATGTATGGCTGGCAAACAATGGGACCGCAATAACAACAGAAGAGCTAAGGGACAATATTTTGGGCTACCTCATGATGTGATGGCTTCATCTAATTATGTGAAATTATCAGCCCATGCTGTGAAGTTGCTGAACGATCTTGGCTTACAATTTAATGGGAAAAATAACGGTGATTTATGTGCTACTTGGTCAATGATGAAAAAACGTGGATGGAAGTCATCCAGTACACTTCACAAAGCAATTAAAGAGTTGACTTATTACGGGTTTATTGTGAAATCAAGACAGGGTGGCAGGCATAAGCCGACGCTGTACGCTTTAACCTGGAATAGTGTTGATGAGTGCAAAGGCAAATTAGATATTAACTCGACAAATACACCATTGGGTTATTGGCGGGAGGAAAAAACAGATTTTAACCACCATTAACAATAGAAACGCTGACTCGCATAGCGACTACATTAATACGCATAGCGAGAGACAAAAACACTGATTAGTTCGCATAGCGACTACATCGGGAATGGTTAGTACGCATAGCGAGTTAGTCAGCCCCTTTTTCGGTAGTAATTAGTACGCATAGCGAGAACCTTTATATGTTACCAAAGGGTTATGTTTAGTTTATTCAGTCACTAAAGATATAGAAAAATTCAAACGTATGACAGTGAGCTACATAGAACCTAACTAAACCTCACATCGAAAAAGTTTTCGGAGCAGTACGCGTAAGACACAAGCATTAACTATTGGGTAGTTTTGCGTAGTTATAAAAAGGTTTCTCGGTCTTATAAAAAGAGTTTCCCGACTATATAAAAAGGCCATTATCACACCGCCAAAAATCAACAGCTAATTGCTGGTGGTGTATAGCTTGCCGTGAGAAATTCAATCCTGAACAGGAAGTGACCAGATAAACATATTAATATCATAGTGTTACCTAATAAAGTGACCAAGAACTGAACGCCATACGAACAAAACTGAGCAGAAAGTAAACACTAAAAATCCTAGTTATCATGGTCTTAGATAAAATAGTAAACACAAATTGAGCGCATAAACGGCATTATTAAGACCAATACGCGCGCGAGGCTATATCGGGTAGGGGGCGTAAATCTCTACAGACCGCATGAACAGTGACCGCCGCTCAAGTGTTTTCTTATACAGTCAGTTGGAAGGTTTTAGATTTTAAAAAAGTAGTGTCTGACAACGGGGTCTATATGGGGCCTGATTGTCTCGGCTATCTCATAACTTAAAAGTACTTTCTGGCACTTTGCAGCGTGGGTATTTCGCACGCTGATGTTTTCTAGTCACAGCTTTTTAAACAAGGTTTGTTGTTTCTATAGGAAAGTGGGTTCGACAGACTACTTAGTGCCAGAAGCGGTCATTCCAATATTGAGAGTCCTGTTCTTGATACGCTCGACATAACTGAACTGTCTCAATCCAATGAGTTATTTCTTAATTAAACCCTAAAACAAGGCTTCAACACCTAATTTGTCAATATTAATTTTTCTCTTTAAGGTTTTTTTGCTCTTGACGATCAATATTACCTATATCAAGTACTGGCGATGCATCAATGTGCTGTGCATCCATCATGTAAGCAATTCGTTGTAATGATGCAATAATCATTGTTTGCTCCCATTGCTGTAGGTCATTAAATTGCCGAGTAAACTGATCCTGCAATGGTATTGGCGCTTCCTTCAGGGTGTTGATGCCCGCATCTGTTAAATAAGCATGTACTTTTCGTTTATCTTGTTTTGAACGCTCGCGGTAGATCAATTCCCTTTTTTCCAGCCGATCTAGGATCGTAGTAACAGTAGCTTGGCTGAGGCTGACTTGATTTGCTAGCTCACCTATAGTGACTTCGCCTTTATCTCGAATACTTTGTAATAAAAGGATTTGTGGTGCCGTCAGACCAGTGGTTTTCGCCAAATGTTTTGAATGTAAATCCGTTGCCCGGATAACCCGTCGCAATGCAACCAATACTTCATCAATAATTTCCAATGTGTTGTTCTCTAAATAAAATGACTGGTAAGAATTATAGCCTTGTTGTAATTGAAACACTATTGAAAGTGTCTTGATGCTAACAAAATCATAATGTTTAGTGTAGAATGTTTAGATGTCTAATCAATATGACATTTTATCTAGCGCAAACCTAGATTACTACGTGTAATAGAGCAAGTTTTAGATATATTATATTAAAATAAACACCTTATTAATTAGTACTGTAAATAAATTTAAACCAACTTATGACTCAGCAATATATCTTTTCTCAGCCTTCAAAAGACGACGGTGAGGCAGTTTTTGAACTTATAGATGCCTGTCCGCCACTCGATACAAACTCTATTTATTGCAACTTACTTCAATGCCATCACTTTTCTAGCACCTCTGTTGCCGTGCGATTGTCTGATGAATTAGTAGGCTTTGTTAGTGGTTATATGATTCCAGAAAAACCAGACACATTGTTTATTTGGCAAGTGGCTGTTTCTAAAAAAGCGCGTGGTCAGGGTATTGCGTCAAAAATGATTGCACATATTTTAGATAGGGATGCTTGTCGAACTGTGCAATTTATAGAAACCACTATTACCGAGACTAATCAAGCATCTTGGGCATTGTTTAGCCGTATTGCTAAAGCCAATGATTGCGGACTTTCAAATGAGGACTTGTTTACCAAGGATAAGCACTTTTCTGGCAAACACGATACAGAGACATTGGTCACAATTGGTCCTCTCAAACGTGAGAAGTACAACTAAACTATCAATTTAAATACCACAGTAGGAAACTAAATAATGAAAATATTTGACGAAATTGAGTCAGAAGTCCAAAGCTATGCGCGTGCATTCCCTCGCATATTTGACAGAGCTAAAGACGAATTTATCTATGATCAGGAAGGTAATCAGTTTCTCGACTTTTTAGCTGGTGCGGGCACGTTGAATTATGGACACAATAACGATGTCTTCAAGGATAAGCTACTTGACTACATCAATCATAACGGTATCACTCACGGTCTAGACATGCACACAAAAGCTAAAGGTGAGTTTTTAGAATCGTTTAATGAGAAAATTCTCAAGCCACGTGGTATGGAATACATGGTGCAATTTACTGGGCCAACAGGCACCAACGCGGTTGAAGCCGCTATGAAAATTGCCCGCAATGTCACTGGTCAACAAAATATTGTTACCTTTACCAATGGGTTTCATGGCGTTAGCCTAGGATCACTCGCCGCAACGGGTAATTCACACCATCGTGATGCGGCTGGTGTCGGTTTAAATGGTGTTCACCGCATGCCTTATGACGGCTATCTCGGTGATGATATTGATACCACGGCGTATCTTGATAAGGTGTTGTCAGATTCAAGTAGTGGTATCAACTCACCAGCGGCCGTTATTGTTGAAACAGTACAAGGTGAAGGTGGTATTAATGCTGCACGCATAGAGTGGCTACAGAATTTACAAAGTGTTTGTCATAAACACAATGTGTTGTTAATTATCGATGATATTCAAGCTGGCTGCGGCCGTACAGGTGATTTTTTTAGCTTTGAAGAAGCGGGTATAAAACCAGATATTATTACCTTATCTAAATCACTTGGCGGTTATGGATTACCCTTCGCCGTGGTATTAATGAAACCCGAATTGGATCAATGGAAACCAGGCGAACACAATGGCACTTTCCGAGGTAATAACTTTGCTTTTGTCACGGCGAAAGCGACTATCGATCACTACTGGTCAAATGACCGCTTCTCTATGGAGGTCAAGCGTAAAGGCCAATATATTTCACAAAGATTCGAAAGCATCGTCGGTCAATTTGGCGAAGGTAATTTTACGACTCGTGGGCGAGGCATGTTTCAGGGTATCAATTGTGTTAATGGCGATCTGGCAGGCGCAATTACCCATCATGCATTTATGAATGGGCTCATTATTGAAACCAGTGGTGCTGATGATCAAGTTGTCAAGATCCTATGTCCACTCACCATTAGTGATAAAAACTTAGAAAGAGGCATTGATATTCTCGAAAATGCTATCAAAGCAGTCTGTGCGAGCAAAGATTCAATACCAGAAGCGGTAGATTATTTTGAAGAATAATATGAACTCATTATAAATGAGTGGATTAATAGCGTAGAAGCTATTTACAAAGCAAAACAAAACAAGAGGAAGTTTGAAGTGATTGTTAGACGTTTACAACAAGCAGAACAAAATGGACGACGCATTGTATCCCCTGACGGTAATTGGGATAGCACGCGATTATTGCTAAAAGAAGACCAGATGGGGTTTTCATTCCATATCACCACTATTTATAAAGGTGCAGACTTTCAAATGCACTACCAGAATCACCTAGAATCAGTGTATTGCATATCAGGAGAAGGTGAAGTAGAAACCGTTGAAGATGGTAGAGTTTACTCAATCAAGCCAGGAACATTATATAACCTGGACAAACACGATAAACATATTTTGCGCGCCTTTACAGAAATGAAAATGGCTTGTATTTTTAATCCACCACTGAATGGTAAAGAAGTCCATAACGCCGATGGTGCATATGAATTAGAAGCAGAAAAGCTTAGCTAAAAAGTCAGTTAAGCACTAAACGAAGCCAATACGGCAAGGAACTATTTAGTATGAATACATTATCAATGTCTGAGCTAGACTTAGTAGATCATTATCGTTCAAGAGGCGACAGGAAGGCACAATTGGTTGATCGTTTGGATCCTGTTGTTTATGCCTCAGATATAACATCATCTCCGATTAAACCGTCGTTAGTAGAACAGTATCGAAAAAATGGTTTCTTGATTCTGGAAAACATCTTTAATGAAGATGAAGTAACCGCCTTAGAACTGGAATTAGATCGTCTTAGAAAGAGTTCGGTTATCAGAGCATTAAATGAGACAATTACAGAACCTAGTAGCGGTGAGATTCGATCCATCTTTAGGCCCCATGACATCAGTGAGGTCTTTAAAAAATTAGCCGCTGATCAACGATTGGCTGGGCTCGCACAGTATTTACTAGACGACCAAGTTTATATCCATCAGTCACGGCTTAACTACAAGCCAGGCTTTCACGGTAAAGAATTTTATTGGCATTCAGACTTTGAAACTTGGCATGTCGAAGATGGTATGCCAAAAATGCGTGCCCTAAGTATGTCGGTTACCTTAACCGACAACATTACTTCTAATGGCCCGTTGATGTTGATTCCTGGTTCGCATAAGCATTATGTCGTTTGTGAGGGTGAGACACCGGACAACCACTTTAAAACATCTCTAAAAAAGCAAGAATATGGTGTTCCGAGTGAAGCATGTCTGGGCCAACTGGTCGGTAATGGGGGCATAGTGACTGCCACAGGTAAGCCAGGTAGTGTGATCATCTTCGATTGTAATACCATGCATGGTTCTAATAGCAATATAACACCTTATCCACGCTCTAACGCCTTCTTTGTGTATAACGCCGTCAGCAATCGCGTGGTTGAGCCCTTTGGTAATCAGCCACCGCGACCGGAATACATTTGTTCACGAAAAACCATAGAAGCCATTCAAGGATAAGTATGAATAATGAAGAGCTTGAGCAGTTAAAAAAGCAAATTCAGGATAAGGTGATAACATTGCAAGCGCTATTAAAACAGCCATGGTGTCATTAACAACGTCGATGATGAACAGGACAATCTAAGTGAAGCCGAAGTCAATCAGCAAATCATCGAAAAGACTAGACAGGAACTAACTTCACTAGAAAAAGGCTTAAACCGTTTAGACTCCGATGATGCAGGTATCTGTGAACACTGTGGTTGTGAAATCCCCTTTGCAAGATTGCAAGCAGTTCCTGTTGCAACGCTCTGTATTCAGTGTGCCGAGGAAGAATCACAGCCATAAAAGAGTAACTCGCCTATATTCTGCTACTACTTTACTAAGATTGATTGTGGACTTTTGATGATTTCAATAGCTATATCCAATCACCGACTACAGACGAGAACCTGCCATGGATAATTTGCCAATTGCCGTTTTCTTCATTGGTTTTTTACTGATCTTCACGTTAATCGGTTTATCATCACTGTTTAAAAGTCGCAATACTCGCCATGACTACTATCTCGCTGATGGCTCAATCCGTCCCTGGCTTGTCGGATTATCTGCCGTAGCGACCAATAATAGTGGTTATATGTTCATAGGTGTTATTGGTTACACCTATGCAACAGGATTGGCATCTATCTGGTTAATGATCGGCTGGATAGTCGGCGACTTTCTCTCCTCTCTCTTTGTCCACTCCCGCCTACGCATAGCTACAGGAAGAAACGGTGAAGTAAGCTATGCTGGCGTTCTCAGCAATTGGTATGGTGATAAAAACAACAGCCTGCAAAGATTAATTGGTGCTATTTCATTATTGTTTTTAGTGGCTTACGCCAGTGCACAATTAATTGCTGGTGGTAAAGCACTGCATGTATTATTTGACTGGCCTAATTGGTTGGGCGCAACGATTGGCGCCATTATGGTCGCCAGCTACTGCTTTGCAGGTGGCATACGCGCTTCCATTTGGACTGATGCTGCTCAGTCTACGGTTATGATTATTGCAATGGGGTTATTATTTTTTGTTGCTGTACACGAACTGGGTGGTATCAACCAAACCATTCACAGTCTGGAAGCGGTAGAAGGTTTTCTCGACTGGTTTCCCAAAGATCTTGCTTTGCCCGGCATGGCAGGAGGTGTGTTATTCGCAGTTAGCTGGTTGTTTGCTGGGCTATCAGTAATTGGCCAACCCCACGTTATGGTTCGGTTTATGGCACTCAAAAATGTTAGTACTATGCGTCAGGCACGTACTTGGTATTACTTATGGTTTACTGCTTTTTACTGCCTTGCAACTGGGGTCGGCATGCTATCGCGGATCTATTTAACTGATACTGGACATTTTGATGCAGAGTTGGCGTTACCAACCATGGCACTTGAGTTATTTCCGCCTATCTTCGTAGGATTAATTCTGGCTGGTATTTTTGCTGCCACGATGTCTACCGCTGACTCTTTAATACTGAGTTGTTCAGCAGCAATAACCCACGACTTACTACCCCATAAAATTGAACGCCCCCTACTAATCAAATTGACTACTATTGCCATAACAGGCGGTGCATTATTATTAGCACTTTCTAACAATCAAAGCGTCTTTAGCCTTGTTATCTTGGCCTGGTCTGCGCTCGCAAGTGCTTTTGCTCCTTTATTAATTGTTCTATGTATGGGCCGTAAACCCACTCAACCAACCAGTATAACAGCTGTTATTATTGGCTTATTGACAGCTTTACTATGGCGCTATTTAGGTTGGCATGACATGGTTTACGAAGGTTTACCTGGCATCGTGGCGGGTTTAGTGTATTTATTGTTATTAAACAAAGCCGTTAGAAGCAGGCAGTACTGATTGCTTCTCATAATAATAGGTCTAGTTAGTTTAGACGAATGTGACTTGTCCGCTATGGGTCGGAAACTGTCAGGTAAATTCTATTTGATCAATTCCTCGATCTTTTCTCATTATGATAGCGAGAAACAAATAACCCAATATAGCCATAAGAAAATATGGTTTTAATACAAGGAGGTTTATTCAAAGTATATGTATTTCAAAGTCAAAAAACTTATTCTGGAGAGAAAAAACTATGCTTGAACTAGTGTTATAAGAGGGGTGGGTGTTTGGAGTGCATTTTTATACAGATAAAGATATGTTCTACGCACAAAATTTTCACTTTCAGCCTCTCAAGGAAAGGCTAGTAGTTCATCAATCTTGCGACCGATTAGGCGCTGTCTTGACCGCCATTAATTGCATACCTTTCGCTCTTCGCTCTCTTCCTTGGAGCTGGCAAAGAAACACTAGTTAAGCGTTGTTTTAAAGCATTCCAGAATTTAATGCTTCCTAACTGAACCGCAAGAGGGGGGGCGTATTCTGACGGCTCAAACCCCATTTCTTCATGCTCAGGGTTTTTCATACGGTAATCTAGCAAGACAAGTGTTTTATCACCTTTATCCAAAAGCTTGGCTTTGACAGTGACAATGTAACCGCTAGGATCATCTGGAAGATAAAATAGCCATCCAGCCTCAGCTTTCGTTTTTGGTGACTCTTCTTTTTTAACTTTGATCCATTCTTCTTGAGTTAGTGGCTTGGGGGCCTCATTTTCGGCTATGAGTATCCCCTTATTATAATCTCTTACAATCAGCGGCATTGATAAGTCTAAAAATGTCATCTTAACTTGAGAATAAACAATGTCATATGGAGCATCAATAACTCTATATCTGTATAGGTCTTCGGTCTTTTGATATTCAAGAGCCCACATTCTGTCTATCTTTCTAAAGCCAGAGTTGATTTCCCCAACAGTTGCACACCCAGATATCAACATCATCACAATTACTAGACTGAATACAACAGTTTTTCTTATAGACATTTTTAATTCCGATTTTCAAAGCTAATAAAGTAACAACTTACAAATTGCATATTGAATAGTCAAGATAAGTTAAACTTATAGGGTTTATAGATGAACCTTACCCCTGCCTTACCCCTAAAATGTCGAACATAAAAAAAGGCTAACCGAGTTAACGGAAAGCCTTATTTTATATGGTACCTAGGGCCGGAATCGAACCGGCACGACCGTGAAGTCGAGGGATTTTAAGTCCCTTGTGTCTACCAATTTCACCACCCAGGCATCCGACTCATTATACAGAAGCTTTTTCCGTTTGTTTATCCCTTTTTAACAATTGTTTTTAATTCCCCTGCCTAATTAAGCTCACATAACAGGAAAATCCCGGCTGTTTACACAGCCAGGATCATAAGTTTGTTTTCTGTAGAACGCTGCTTTATTCGCTTTGTCCCATTGCGCCGATAAGATGTAACAGGCTGGTGAATAAGTTAAATATCGCTACATAGAGTGTGACTGTCGCCATAATATAATTGGTTTCGCCACCATTAATGATATTACTTGTTTCATATAAGATTAGTCCTGCCATTAATAAAACAAACATGGCCGACACCGCTAGCGATAAACCTGGCATTTCAAAGAATATCGCTGCCAAGGCCGCTAGAAACCCTACTAAAATGCCCACCATCAAAAACGAGCCCATAAAGCTGAAGTCTCTACGTGTACTAACTGCATAAAATGACAGTGCCATAAAAATAGTCGCTGTGCCTGCCATAGCCATCATCACTACTTGCCCACCATTCGGCAAAGATAAGTAGCTATTTAATATAGGCCCCAGGGTGTAACCCATGAATCCTGTTAAGGCAAAAACGAAGCCTATACCTGCTGAGCTATTTTGATTTTTGGATACTAAAAAAAGCAAGCCAAAATAACCCACCAATGCCAGTATCAGACCCGGGTGTGGCAAATTAAAAGCCATTGCAATACCAGCCACTAGCGCACTAAACGCCAATGTCATTGATAGCAACATATACGTGTTTTTCAGTACGCCATTCGTCGTTATTGCTGATGACGCTTGGTTGGATTGGGTATTGGTTGAAATACTCATGACTTTCTCCTATTTTATCTAATTAGGCCAAGCTCTCTTCGCCTAATGAATATGAATGACTTCTCATCCGTCGTCGTTGCCGCCCTAGTCGACGAACAACGGTATTACCTACACGTTGTGTCGCACCGTCTATTGCAGCATACATATCTTGTTGTGTACTTTTGATAATCACATCCGGTACACCTGCTAGCATGACTTGTATATGACATTGTTTATCTTCGCCACCACGTGGGCCATTGATATCTGAAAGTCTAATTACAGCGCGCTTAAAATGTCGATGCTTGGCATAGCCAGACAAGGCTGCTGTTAACTTTTCTTCAACATACTGTTTTAAAGATTTTGTCAAAGTGAAAGATCTTGCTTGAATATCAAACTGCATAACTATCTCCTTAATCAATTTATGTTTTACGGTTGTGATATTAGAACAGTCTCATAATTAGTAAAAGTCGTATTTTTGATATATATTATTCGAAAAAACCGAGGTATTAATGGTCAACTATAAACATCTACATTATTTTTGGACTGTTGCGAAAGAAGGTAGTATTGCTCAAGCCAGCGAACGATTGCATATCACTCCTCAGACGATTAGTGGACAGCTCGGCTTATTAGAGGAATATTATGGCGTCGCCCTCTTTAAAAAGGTTGGTCGCAATCTTGAGTTATCTGCTGTTGGGCAACAAGTCTTAGGCTACGCAGACGAAATTTTTTCGTTGGGTAGTGAGTTAGAGCAAATGATGCAACATCAGTTTAGTGTTCAACCCCTACTGTTCAAAGTGGGCGTGGTCGACGTGGTACCTAAACTCATCGCTCATCAATTGCTACTCCCTGCACTCAAAATGGACGATGCCACTCGTATGATTTGCCGTGAGGCTGATCTCGACACCTTACTTGCTGATTTAACCGTTCACCGCCTCGATTTGGTCATTGCTGATCGCCCTATTCCGCCTACCGTCAGTACGAGAGGATTTAGTCATCAATTGGGCCAGTCTGCCATTTGTTTTCTTGCCTCTGAATCTGTGAAACAGACACTGACAGGGGATTTCCCAGATTGCTTAAATGGCGCACCGTTGTTATTGCCAAGTAGTGGTAGTCAGCTAAGGTTAGATATTGACCAATGGTTGAGCGAGAACCGCCTACACCCACGTATTGTTGCTGAGTTTGATGACAGTGCTTTGATGAAAGCTTTTGGTCAGGAAGGCGTTGGTATTTTTATCGCACCTGGCGTTATCAAAGAAGCTGTGATGAAACAGTACAATGTATCCTTTATTGGCCAGGCGGCTGCGCTGTCTGAGAATTTTTACGCCATTTCAGTCGAAAAGAAAGTTAAAAACCCTATCGTGTCTGAAATCATTGAAACAGCTAACACGGTACTCTTCTCTCAGGTTTAGTCAGCCTAAAGTTGATTACACTGTAAAGCGATGTTCTCGCTCTGGATTTGCCTGCAAATGTGCTTGGTGCTTTTGGATAATAGGTAAGACTTCTTCAGGCGAATCAACAAGGTAAAACAAATCCAAATCCTCTTCACTAATACAGCCTTGTTTTAGTACTTCCGCTTTTAACCAGTCTAATAAGCCACTCCAAAATGAGGTGCCATATAAAATGATAGGGAAATCGATAATTTTTTTGGTTTGGATCAGCGTAATCGCTTCAAAAAACTCATCTAAGGTGCCAAAGCCACCAGGAAAAACCACATAACCCATTGAGTATTTAACAAACATCAATTTCCTTACAAAGAAGTAACGAAAAGAGAGGCTAATATCCTGAGTTTCATTTGGTGATTGCTCAAAAGGTAACTCAATATTGAGTCCTACAGATTGGCCTCCTTGTCCGAACGCCCCTTTATTAGCCGCTTCCATAATGCTTGGGCCACCGCCACTAATGACTGAAAATTTAGCCTGTGATAAATCTCTTGCTACCTTTACTGCGTCTTGATAATAAGGAGATGTCTCCGGTAATCGAGCACTGCCGAAAATTGACACGGCAGGCCCCAAATCATTGAGTGTCTCAATGCCATCAATTAATTCCGACTGAATACGAAAAACACGCCATGATTCTGAGGTTTTAAAATTTTCCATTTATCTCTCTAATCTATAGTTGTAAGGGGGTTCTGCCCTAACGACAATAAAGAAAACCGAATCGCTTTGCAAACACATGCCTCTGTTGTCACCGAGATAAATACCTTACAATTTAAAAGGTTAAATTCAGTTATATCGTCATCTAAGGTATGATAGCCGATTTACTTTTATTGTCTGGCAGGTGTTATGAAGGTTTTAGTTGTTGGCGGCGGCGGCCGCGAGCATGCATTAGCATGGAAATTAATCCAATCTCCGCGTTGTGAACACGTTTATGTTGCACCCGGAAATCCCGGTACTCATGCTGAGGCTAATATGACGAATGTTGCCATCGGTGTTGAAGAAATTGATCAGTTAGTGACATTTGCCCAAGACAATGGCATTGATTTAACGGTTATTGGCCCAGAAGTACCATTGGTTATGGGTATCGTTGATGCTTTTGATAACGCTGGTTTACGTTGTTTTGGCCCTTCAAAAGAAGCAGCGCAATTGGAAGCCTCAAAGAGTTTTACAAAAGATTTTCTCGCCCGACATGCTATTCCAACAGCTGCTTACCAAGTCTTTTCAGAAACAGCCCCTGCTATTGCCTATATCCAGGAGCAGGGAGCTCCTATCGTTGTCAAAGCCGATGGTTTAGCCGCTGGGAAAGGGGTGATAGTTGCAATGACAGAACAGGAAGCGGTTGATGCTGTTAACGATATGTTATCGGGCAATGCTTTCGGTGAAGCCGGCCACCGCGTCGTTATTGAAGAATTTATGGTGGGCGAAGAAGCCAGCTTTATCGTTATGGTGGACGGTGAAAACATCTTGCCTTTAGCCACATCACAAGATCATAAAGCCAGAGATAATGGTGATAAAGGCCCTAACACCGGTGGCATGGGTGCCTATTCTCCTGCTCCGGTTGTCACACAAACTATCCACGATCGGATCATGTCAGAAGTCATTGAGCCTACAGTCAAAGGAATGGCTACAGATGGGCGCCCATACACTGGTTTTCTTTATGCTGGTTTGATGATCGATCAACAGGGTGCACCACGTGTCGTTGAATATAATTGTCGTTTTGGCGATCCTGAAACACAGCCGATTATGATGCGTTTACAGTCTGATCTTATTCCTTTATGTGAAGCTGCTCTTGATGGTCAGCTGAACACCGTCGATGTGGAATGGGAGCCTCGTGCTGCTGTCGGTGTTGTCTTAGCTGCTGGGGGGTACCCTGAAGCTTACCGTAAAGGTGATGTCATTGAAGGCCTTGATATAAATACCGATGCCGATTGCAAAGTCTTTCATGCAGGTACAGCAGCCAATGGGGCTGATGTTGTTACTGCCGGTGGACGTGTTTTGTGTGCGACAGCATTAGGCGAGACAGTCGCTGAAGCACAAACAAAGGCATATACCATGATCGATGATATCCATTGGCCTGATATGTATTACCGGACCGATATCGCTTATCGTGCAATTGCTCGTCAAGCTTAAGGCACTCAAACGCAATGTCTTCTTGGTCAATCAGACAAGCCGTTAAAACAATTCGCAAAGGTGGCGTTATCGCTTACCCGACTGAAGCTGTTTTTGGTTTAGGTTGTGACCCATGGGATGAAATGGCTGTGGCACGTATACTCGATATAAAGCAGCGCCCTTGGCAGAAAGGCCTCATTTTGATTGCCAGTGATTTTAATCAGCTGACTGATTTTATCGCGCCATTATCAACTGAAACTCTCCAACAATTGGAAGACACTTGGCCTGGCCCCGTCACTTGGTTATTACCTGCCGCTGAAACCACACCCGATTATTTGACCGGTGAACATGACACCATTGCTGTGCGTGTGACGGCCCATCCTCAGACCGTCGCTTTATGTCATGCAGCAGGGCATGCACTTGTTTCCACCAGCGCGAATATTGCGGGTTTGGCACCTGCAAAAACTGTTCGCCAAGTCCGTTGGCAACTGCCCGAAGTCGAGACCATTCTCTCTGGACATTGCGGCGGTGCGACACAACCTTCTCAAATTAGAGATGCTCAAACAGGAACTGTTATCCGATGAACCAACCCAATATTACTGCCGTTCGAGATTATTTGCTCAGTCTTCAAGACAACATTTGCCAACAACTTGAAATGGTTGATGGACAGGAAAAATTCGTTGAAGATGCCTGGGAACGAACAGATGGTTTAGCGGGTGGTGGCCGGACACGGGTTTTAAATGATGGCGCTGTGTTTGAACAAGGGGGCGTTAATTTTTCTCATGTACGTGGTACCAGAATGCCGGCTTCCGCCACTGCCAATCGTCCTGAATTGGCAGGTCGTCGCTTCGAAGCCATTGGCGTATCTCTGGTTATTCACCCGAAGAACCCTTATGCCCCGACATCTCATACCAATGTCCGTTTTTTTATTGCCGAAAAAGAAGGCGAAGAACCGATTTGGTGGTTTGGTGGTGGCTATGACCTAACACCTTATTATGGCTTCGAAGAAGATGCTATCCATTGGCACCAGACAGCGAAAAATGCCTGTGACCCTTTTGGTGATGATGTTTATCCGAAGTTAAAAACATGGTGTGATGACTATTTCTATCTTAAGCATCGTGATGAAACTCGTGGTGCAGGTGGTTTGTTTTTTGATGATTTAAATGAGGGCGGTTTTGAACACTGCTTTGCATTCTTACAAAGCGTTGGCAATAGTTACATCGATGCTTATGTGCCTATTGTTAAGCGACGTAAAGACACGTCTTATGGCGAACGCGAGCGTAACTTTCAACTCTATCGCCGTGGCCGTTATGTTGAATTTAATTTGGTTTATGATCGTGGCACATTGTTTGGCCTGCAATCAGGTGGACGAACAGAGTCAATATTGATGTCTCTTCCACCATTAGTGAAATGGCGCTATAACTGGCAACCAGAACCGGGAACGGATGAAGCTAAGTTGTATGAAGTCTTTCTTAAACCGCAGGATTGGCTGATTTAAGAGCTAAATTCTTCAACTAGTCTTCTGGTAAAGCGTCGAATTCTTTTTCTTTAGAATTAGACCATTCTTCTAATAATTCTGGGTCTTGCATCATGGCCATAATTTTTTGCATGGCAGCTAGGTGTTCTGGATCTTGTTTTTGAAACATTTCCATTCCATGTGCTTTGCTCATTTCGGTCATTTCTTCAAAAGAGCTGGCTGTTATGCTTAAGTCTTGAAACACTTGCTGTAAAGCATTGTGGGAACAGTTTTTATTCTCCACGGATGAGATTATGGGTAAAGGGATTCCAGACATTTTAAATCGTTATCTTGCTATTGGTAGCTTAAGTTCTGATAGTGAAGATTTAAGATTAAAAAAAGCATCATTACTATGGATACCATTGATTATTGGTATTGCCGCCTTCTTATGGGGAATGATATATATTGCCTTTGAGCGGCCCCTATCTGCCTCTATCCCTCTATCTTATGCCGTTATTTCGGTACTCAATGTTTGGCATCTAGCTAAAACAAAGAATATTACGCCATTGCTTTTGACACAGTTGACACTGGTGTTATTGCTGCCTTTTTTACTGATGTGGTCATTGGGTGGTTTTGCTGCAGGTAGCTTTGTCTTCATTTGGGCCTTTTACGCTCCCATCACTGCCTTAATCTATTTATCAGAACAGCATGCGACACGCTGGCTGGGCGGTTTTATTGCTCTTACCATTATTTCCGCTGTTATCGATTCTTCTTTGAAGACATTATTTCCACCGATGCCGACACTCGCTATCGAATTGTTTTTCATACTGAATATCTCAGCGGGGTCGCTTGGGATTTTCTTTATTATTAAGCACTTTATGGATAGTAAAGAAAAGAATGCTAATGCTCTATTGCGGAAAGAACATCAGGCACTATTACAAACCACTGTGGAATTAAAAAAAGCCAATGAGCAATTTGAGCAATTGGCCCATCATGACAGCCTAACCGACCTGATTAACCGCAACTACCTTTCTAGACGGTTGCAAGAATGTATCGGGTTTGCTGAACGGCAACAGCAAGAGTTTTCCGTGTTATTTATCGATTTAGATAAGTTCAAACATATTAATGATACTTATGGCCATCCGATTGGCGACCAAGTACTGATTACAGCAAGTAAACGCCTAAAACAAATTGCTCGTGCTAAAGACGTTGTTGCCCGGTTTGGTGGGGATGAGTTTGTATTCATTGTGCAGGACAGTACCGCGAATGATGCAAGTCATGTCGCAAGACGCATACTCAATATATTTACCACACCCTTTGAAGTAAATGACGTTTCCTTACATATCTCTCCTAGTATCGGCATCGCTCGCTTCCCTAAAAATGGTCAAACACCCACAGCTTTGTTAAAAAATGCTGATACAGCGATGTACCGTGCGAAACATGATGGGCGTAATAATTATTCGTATTATTCAGCAGAATTAACTACTGAAGTGACACGCCGTGTCCATCTCGAGAATATGTTACGTGATGCATTAATGGGAGAAGAACTATCCCTCCGGTTCCAGCTTCAAGTCGATACACTGCGTAAACAAATCTATGGTGTTGAAGTTTTATTGCGCTGGCATCAAGCCGACGAGGGTTTCATCCCACCAGACCTTTTCATACCCATCGCTGAAGAAAGTGGACAAATTTACGACATTGGGAAATGGGTATTAAAGCAATCTTGCCTGTTTATGCAACGGTTACTTGCTGAAGGCTATGATCTTGATCATATCTCCGTTAATGTCTCAGGCAATCAATTCTTAGATAAGCGATTTATCACTGATGTTTCCGAGATTCTTGCTGAAACGGGCCTACAGGGTAAGCATCTTGAGTTAGAGCTGACTGAAAGTGTCATCATGAATGATCATACTAATACCCTTGAAGCACTTCATACTCTATCCAACATGGGTATCGCTTTATCTGTTGATGATTTCGGTACCGGTTATTCATCGTTGAGCTACCTGAAAAAGCTCCCTGTTAAAACGATTAAAATTGATCGTAGCTTTGTTCGTGATATCTGTCATGACGATGATGATAAAGCCATTACCAAATCCATTATTGCATTAGGTAAAGCACTCAACCTGAATATTATCGCTGAGGGTGTGGAAGACATCGAACAGTTGCACTTCTTATCAACTGAAGATTGCAGTTTGATACAAGGCTATCTCTTTAGTAAGCCTATTACTGCAGATGAATTACTCACCACATTAAAACAACCACAGCTGATTTTAAATAAAATGGATCCCACTAAAGTCGCTTAAATTATTCTTCGTTCGATAAAGAAGCTAACTGATCTGCTTGATATTCATTAATCAACGGTTCGATGACTTGTTCTAAATCACCCTCCATCACTTCAGCCAGTTTATAAAGCGTTAGGTTGATGCGGTGATCTGTCATACGTCCTTGTGGGTAGTTGTAGGTGCGAATCCGCTCACTACGATCACCACTACCTACTTGTAATTTACGCGTTTCAGCTTGCTCAGAATCAATTTTTTCTTGTTGCTCAGCCATGATGCGAGACTGTAATACAGACATCGCTTGAGCACGGTTTTTATGTTGCGAACGTTGATCCTGACACTCAACGACAATGCCGGTTGGAATATGGGTAATACGGATAGCCGAGTCCGTCTTATTGACATGCTGACCACCAGCACCTGATGCACGGAAAGTATCTACCCGTAAATCTGCCGGATTAATATCTATCTCATCCAACTCATCAGCTTCTGGCATGATCGCGACAGTACAAGCTGAAGTATGAATACGACCTTGTGACTCTGTCTCTGGCACACGCTGCACACGATGACCGCCAGATTCAAATTTCAGTCTTGAATAAGCACCATCACCAACGATCTTGATAACTACTTCTTTATAGCCACCATGTTCACCTTCCTGGGCATTTATTAACTCAACGCCCCACCTCCTGCCTTCAGCATATCGACTGTACATACGATAGAGATCGCCAGCAAAAATAGCCGCTTCATCTCCGCCTGTTCCGGCCCGAACTTCGAGGAAAATATTACGCTGATCATTCGGGTCTTTTGGTAATAATAATTTCTGTAAAACGAGCTCTAATTCTTGCTCATTTTTTTCTGCTTCAGCTAATTCTTCTTTAGCCATTTCACGAATTTCTTCATCGTCTTCTTCCATCATCATTTTGGCATCGCCGATGGCAGTAAGACTATTTTTATAAGCCGTGAAATTGGAAACAACCGGTTCGAGTTGGGCATACTCTTGAGACAGTGAACGGAATTTATTTTGGTCTGCCATAGTTTCGGGCTCAGCTAACAATCCACTGATTTCTTCATGACGTTCTACTAGGGTTTCGAGTTTGTGTTTTATCGATTCTTTCACTGACTTTAATCCTTGAGATTGAACAGATTTCTAGCTGCTTCAATCAGATTGTTATCTACATCTGAACCGGATTGGCGAAGCTGTCTGCTTGGTTCATGCAGTAATTTATTGGTTAGTGTTCGGGCTAATTCATCGAGCACTTGCTCAGGCGATGAGCCCTGTTCAAGCTGTTTTTTCGCCTTTCGAAGTAAGTGCTTACTTTCTTCTTCTGCGTTCTCTCTTATAGACCTTATAATTGGAACTGCATCTTGAGTTCTTAGCCAGCTGACAAAATGTTCGACCTGACTATCAATGATTTCTTCGGCTTGTAAGGCCGCATCACGGCGCGATTGCAAATTCTCTTCTATGATGTCATGTAAGTCATCAACGCAGTACAAATAGATATCTTCTAAATTCCCCACTTCAGGTTCAATGTCTCGAGGAACCGCAATATCAACCATGAAAATAGGCCGTCGTTTTCGTTCTTTTAATGCCCGTTCAACAGCACCTTTTCCTAAAATCGGTAACTGGCTTGCCGTCGAACTGATAACAATATCAGCCTCTGCAATATGAGCTGGCATTTCGCTGAGATTGATTGCATAACCTTCAACTTGTGTTGCCAAATGATGTGCCCTTCCAATAGTCCGATTGGCAATAATAATTCTGCCTATCCCATTGTCATAAAGATGTCTTGCTGCTAATTCAATCGTTTCACCCGCGCCAATTAAAAGGGCTGTTGAATCAGCTAAATTTGAGAAGATTTGTTTCGCTAAACTGACAGCAGCAAAAGCAACTGAAACAGGGCTATTACCAATCGCTGTATCGGTCCGAACTTGCTTAGCAACTGTGAAAGCATGTTGGAATAATCTGCCCAAGGATTTACCGACAGAATCATGATGTAAAGCATCACTATATGCCGTCTTTATTTGCCCCAAAATTTGCGGCTCGCCCAACACCATAGAGTCGAGACCACAGGCAACACGAAGTAAATGACGGATCACATCATTACCTTGATGCTGGTATAGATAATTATCGAGCGTTTTCGCTTGGGCTCGATGGTATTCGTGTAGCCATTCGCCCACATCGATTGCGTCATCGTCTTCAAGATGACAGTAAATTTCTGTCCTATTACAGGTAGACACGATAACCGCTTCGATAACACCAGGCGCTGTTTTTAATGCGTTGAGTGCATCAGGCAATGTTTCAGCATTAAAGGCGATATTTTCACGGATATCTACCGGTGCTGTTGTGTGATTAACTCCATAGGCAACAAGTTGCATCTGTTCTACTCGCCTTGTTGACTATTTTGGGGAAGTAATTGTTTGCAAGCGTGCGACGATCCGCCCATATCAATAGATTGAAAAACGCTATTGTGAAGGCTGTTATTAATGCTTAGGATAAGGTGTCTTGGCATAAAATCTAAAGTCATGACTTGCTTGGATATGTCTTTGATGATGGTCTAAGTAAAATGCTGTTAAACTTGCAGCAGTTAATTAATTTTTGTTGTCTGTTTATTGAGTGCAATGGAGCATTCTAACAAAATCAATCAGTCAGGTCGTTTTATTATGGATTTATCGCAAGCAATGTGGAAGA